>Ga0214478_101475_pt1 | contig 11659 bp, 8 predicted proteins | sample M1_20Mar14CPVII9_2_FD_178001 | JGI IMG/M metagenome (GOLD analysis project Ga0214478, IMG submission 178001) | Marine eukaryotic communities from Monterey Bay, California, United States - M1_20Mar14CPVII9sort6BwellD7 | ecosystem: Environmental > Aquatic > Marine > Unclassified | place: USA...
AGTCAATGTCTTTGAAGGTCAAAGTCTCATGTATAACTCCATCGGCAGTGAGCCTATACTACTTCCACGCCCAATAGAGACCCTTTGGTACCAATAGACAACTGCGATAACCGTTGATCACCTCCTGAACCCCAACAAGGCCGACTTCTATGACCATCAACAACAAAAGTTTCCCTCAAAATTTGCAAGTCAATGTCTTTGAAGGTCAAAGTCTCATGTATAACTCCATCGGCAGTGAGTCTACACCACTTCCACGCACAATAGAGACCCTTTGGTACCAATAGACAACTGCGATAACCGTTGATCACCTCCTGCACCCCAACAAGGCCGACTTCTATGACCATCAACAACAAAAGTTTCCCTCAAAATTTGCAAGTCAATGTCTTTGAAGGTCAAAGTCTCATGTATAACTCCATCGGCAGTGAGCCTATACTACTTCCACGCCCAATAGAGACCCTTTGGTACCAATAGACAACTGCGATAACCGTTGATCACCTCCTGCACCCCAACAAGGCCGACTTCTATGACCATCAACAACAAAAGTTTCCCTCAAAATTTGCAAGTCGATGTCTTTGATCGTCAAAGTCTCATGTATAACTCCATCGGCAGTGAGCCTATACTACTTCCACGCCCAATAGAGACCCTTTGGTTCCAATAGACAACCGCGATAACCGTTGATCACCTCCTGCACACCAACAAGGCTGACTTCTTTCTATGACCGTTGACAACTAATCTCAACTCGAGTTTCCCTCAAAATTTGCAAGTCAATGTCTTTGACAATCAAAGTCTCATGTATATCTCCATCGGCAGTGTGTCTATGAGAATGTTGCTATTTAGAATAATTCATTACAATTACATTATCATCTATCTTTAATATTGGTGAAGCTGTACAAAGTCTTTACACGAGGTCCTCTCTAGCACCTCCTCTGCCTCCATAAAACCTAGCACAGACCTTTTTACATACATCGAATGCTGCATTCTTAACTCCGGCTGATCCTTGACAAAACACCTTGGCACCTGAAAGGAAGAAGAAGAGAGATGATAGTCATGTTTGTTAGAACATATGGTTTGTAATAGTAATAACATAAAGGCAAACTAAGTCCAAACAAAGCGCCTAAATCACCGAGGCTTCATATTGACCACATATGTTCACATGATAAAACAATACAAACGCGGACTTTCCTGGACTTATTTCACTATACAAATCAAAACGTTCGGCCTGTGCCTTTATCGACTTTCTTGATACCTGAGACACTCGAGAATTGAAGGAGGAATCAAGTGTTGACTCGAGGTTAGTGGCTTCAAGATCCAAGGCTTCTTTATCATCCACATAATTCTTTCCAGTATATGCCATCTTACAGTCAAAGAATATACCTCTCTCCTCACAGGGTTCGAGGAGTTTAGTGATAGACGCCATTGCCCATTCAAATAGAGCGTAATCTCTTGTAGTATATATGATAGATACTTTCTTGCGGACAGGTTTGTTAACACAACTCCATTGTAACGCGTCGATGATGAAGTTTACAGCCGAGCCAGCACCAAACAGGATAAGAGGTTTGTTTGATGGAGAAAGTAATTCGACTCGTACCTTTTCCGACATCTCGCCCTGCCTAGGTCCAGTTACCAGCATCTTGAGATCAGTCTCTTCATACATTCGTTGAGTATGAGATTTAACTTCACTCCCTTTTAACCTAGGCACACGTTTGCGCCTAAAGACTCGGATAACAACACCGACTGTGTGCATGGGATGGAAGATAGATAGTGAGTTAGTTGTAGAAGTTGACAGAAATTAGTGATAAGTCTAGGTCTTACCTGACCAGTCAAAATCATCTTCTTCGTCTTCTAGTGCAAGGTTAGATCTGTTTTCAAAGCATGTGAAAATGTGAGCCTCCTCAAGAAAGGACGAGTTGTTTAAGAGCAGAGAGTAGTCTGGGCCAATAGTATCAGTGCAACCATGAGGACTCTTCCAGTATAATATCATAAACTGGTCACCAAGCTTGACTCTCTTCATCTTTGGTTCCTTGTTATGATGATAGAAGCGTCGAAATATATATGCATCAACCAGGTAGATGACTAAACAAGAAGGAGATGAGTTAGTGAAACATTTACTTGATCTGTTCAATAACTATATCTCAGATACCATTCTTACCAAAAACTGGCGTATTTAGAATCCACGAATGTGGATGTGAGTGCCGTCTAACAATATCCACAAAGTAGATCAAGTTGATGAGACGATGTAGCTTAGTAGCCGCATGCCATCTAGAGGCAAACCAACGAACGCTGATAGGCATCAGTATCACAAGAAAAATAGTCATCTCCACCAATCTAAAGACGTCGTCAGCTTGAAGACCCATTTGTTTGAGTTCTACATTGGCATCTCCCGGCCAACAACCTGCTTCATCTGTACCATCGAATTTACATTTAGTTGGAGTTCTTTCTGATGCGGGCCATTCCCAGACACTTTGAGAGTTTTAGAGACGATATGTAAGAGTTGAAAGACGTATGATATTGTTAGATTTTGATATTATGTAACATAGTACATATTGAAACTCACCCTGGAACAACTACAGCGGTGTAGCTATGAGTAATACATGGAAAAAGTATACTCCATATACTAAAAAGAAGTAGCGAGTATAAGTTCGTGTGAATCAGATGAACAAACACGAAGCAACAACAGCAAAGGTCCCTACTTACTGTAGTAAGGTCATGACACACAACCCTATTCCATTCCAATTGTGTAGGCGAGTGTTGGCGTTGATGATGTTTGATGTATCAAGGATATACTTACGAACAAATGGAGTTGTTAATAGGATCTCTAAACACTCCAGCTTGGTAATTAAGATGAAGTTGTAGCATATGATTGAGTATCTGCCCGAGATTCTAGCCAAACAATCTGAAGTTGGAGTAGGGTAACAACATATAAGTGAGTATATTCAATGTGTTTGGAGTGGAATAGTTAACAGTTGCAAAAGCTTACCATATAAAACAACCGACCATGGACCACTATGGGATACAGAGTGAGTTAATACAGAGATTGGCACTCCACACATGATAATGAGTATATATTATGAAGCACACTCAAAACAACTTACGGTTTAAAGCCAATCAAGCGATCGCTGCCTGCACTACCGGCACCGATGGTATACGTCTGAAGAGGCAAGTTAGTATTTTAATGTTAAAAGTGCAAGTCCATATCATATGCATACATACAAATTGTTAAACTACTCTCACCTGTCGAGGCCACACATTCCAACCGAATCTATCTACGACCGCCAATACGGTTAGGACAATAAACCATGACCACATGAATACTTCATAATTGATCCAAGCATTCAACCGTACCCTCTTCTTTCCCTTCCCAATACTTTCATTACCATCCATCTCATCAAGTTGTGCTTTATTTCTACTTCTGTAATGGAACTTCTCTTTCCTCTTCTTGATTTTGGGAGAGAAGCTAGACATTCTTCTTTGTAGATTCCGTAATGAAGAAGATGAACCAATCCTTTTCATAGAATGACGTCTACCACTTCGAGTACTACTACCACGAGAATGTTGTGATCCATCTATATCCTCTCCAGAGGGTGAATACTTCTCGAGAAACTTCGGAAGTGATGATCGTCTACTTCCTTTAGTACTTACTGACTTTTGTGATGTGTCTAAATCTGATATACCCCCACCTTCAATATCATCATCATCATTCTCAAATGGTGATTCCAAATCAGCAAACATCGAGCCAAATGGTAATGGCGCTAGGATGGATTGATTAAGAGAGCTCTGTCGAGAAAGTTTCTTCTCTATTTGGCGGTCTCCTACTTTATCACCTTGCTCTACATCTATACCATCATCGTCCTCTTGGTCGGATGAGGAAGAGAGGCTGATACTATCTGCATCATCATCCCCTCCTCCATTATTAGAAAAGAATTTGTCGTCGTCGCCGGTGGGGGAGGATATCGTCGGATGATTCTCTTTTTCTATCTCCATGATGTATTTCTTTTTGCCAGTATTAATCTTATATGCCAACAACCACCGCTACACATGTAGTTACTTAGTACTACAACAATACTATAGTGGCCAAGTACCAATATGAGTGATCAAAAGATCAAGTGAAGAGCAATGACAATGTCTTGTCGACTCGTCGACAAAGTCATTTGTTCAATTGTGGTCGGTATCTTGTGCTATTACTCCTGCTCCACCAATCTTTGATGGTCAAATATAATATATCAATCATATAACCTTTTTGATATCGAATGAACTTACATATACAATACCTATTTGCAATACAACACTCATGTTTTGTCGACAAACGACTAGAGTAACAATATCCATCCTTCAAATCACCATGCTAACATCAACTCTCATGTCATCATCACATAAATTATGTGCACTGGCATTCAGAGTTACTCTCCCTATCAATAATATATCACCTTGTCATCGGTCTATAAGAACATCAACTTCAAGATACACACAGCTTATAACATCAAACAACAACCCTAATAATAGAATAGTACCCATACAACAACAGATACATCAGCTATACATGAGTACAAATCCATCACTTAATCAAGATAATAATGAATATAATACCATGACAGTATCAGAATTACGAGATGTATTAAAATCACGTGGATTGAAAGTATCGGGTATTAAAGCTGAATTAGTTGAACGATTGGAAAGTGGTGCAATTAATGTTGGTAATCGACCGAATATATCTGAAAAGAAGAAGAAGATAGAGCATAGAGATAATAGTGAAAAAGGTACGTCATCACCTAATAATTTAGTATTTGCAAAAGAGGGAGAAGATGACTCTGATAGTGAAGAGGAGTGGGATAGCGATGATGATGAAATCGATCCCAACTCAACTTCAGGTATACCCGAGTATGAAATAGAAGGAGAAGAGCCACAACCCCAAAAGAGAACGAAGAAGAGGAATAATAAACAAGCTGAGAATGCAAACTTTCGAGACGACTTTCTTGGAACACGAGTGTTTGTTCAAAACTTACCCGAAGATGCTGATTGGAAGGAGCTGAAAGATCATTTTCAGGACAATATTGATGGTGAGGTAGTTTATGCTTCTGTGAGTATGGATAGAGAGGGTAGATCGAAACGTTGTGGTATCGTTCAGTTTGAAACATCTCAAAGCGCAAAAGCTGCTATTAAGAACATGAGAAATCATCCTCTTAATGGATCGCAACTTTATGTGAGAGAAGATTATCAAGAAACTAGAGGAGGTGGTGGAGGACGAGTTGCAGATAATGATAGGTTTGGAAGTGATGATAGATCAGAAAGAATGAATGGTAGAATGAGAAATGATGATGTTCCCGATGAATGGAAACGTGCCAATGATGAAGCCGTTGATGGCGGTGGGAAAGATTGGTATGACTTAAAAGATGAAGAATTAAAAGAGATTGAGGATCTTATTCAAAAGCGTGACAAACAACGTAAGCAACGAAACTATAAAATGTCGGATAGGTTGCGTGAGATGTTGAAAGAGGACTTTGGTGTACATCTAGATGATAGACTCAAAATGTGGTGGACTGATACACAGCATGGCGGCGTGCCTGGAGTAGTCTCAGAGATAAAAGGAGAAGGACGATGGGGTGCACAGAAACCATGGAGACAAATACCCACAACTCCTGACAACGATGCAATGGTCGATACTGATCAAGTCATGACTTTATTAAATAAGCGCGACAAAGCTCGAAGGAGAAAAGACTTTAACACAGCTGATGACTTGTTGCAACGAGCTTATGATGCTCCTCAAGGAGGTCTCGGCCTGAGGATTCACGACGAGAGTAGGACATGGCGTATCTGGACAGAGAATCCACCACCTAGAAAGAGAGGCTCTACATCCACACCAGCTGGGTTTGAGGATCTTACCCCAGCTGAGATGTGTTTACAACTTGTTAAAGAGAATGAACCAGACAAAGTGGAGGAGATGGAAAGTATGTTAAACAAGTTTCCTGGCAGAGAATGGGCGGTTTTCAAAAGATTGAAGGGTAGGTATAATGTTAAAGACTAAACTCTCAAGTCAGAGCATCATTACAATAGGGTCTCTCTCGACGAGAGGGGGGAGGATGTACCGTCTTATCTTCTTCTCCGTAAAATAACGCACATATAGTCGAGAATGGGCAAGAGACTTCATTCAGTAGCCGATCGAGTTAAGGATACCGGTTGGTATCCTAAATCCAATACACTCTCATAAAAGTTAGCTATCGTTCGCCATAAGCTCAATAGCACAATACTTCCGCACAGCCATATTAGAGAGAGAGATAGAGTCGATCGTTTAAACTCATTATCACTACAATTTGTTCATTACTTACCCATATTATTGGTTGTATAACACTTGACAAGAACTTGATACAATAATTAAAATTATACATTACAATATAATTTTCTTTAACTTACCATCTTATTGGTTGGTTGCAATTTATAATAACTTGATACGACATAAATAAAATTATGACAACTGCCCATCAATTACCAAAGAAAGCATTTCCACTACCATACCAAGTTGATTTTATTGCAGAAAACAAAGGAAGGAAAGGTACCAATACAAAACGTAAGCTGGTTTGGAAGTTTGGTTTTGCTCATCCACCCGCTGTCTTTCCACATCTCTACGATGAAAATGAGAATTATATTGGTGATAAAGAAGGTAAAAATAGTACCTCTAATACTGAAAAGAAAGGTGTAGAGTGTAGAGGTCGTGAACATGAGATTGTACTGACTTGGAGTTTATTAACTGGAAAGGCACATATTTATGTCGATTCAAAAGAGATTTATCGTCATGCACCGGTAAGTACAATGGATTATGTTTGTATGTGCTTTATACTATAACTGCAATGTAATAATTTATATCTCATAATATTCATTTATATTATTTAACATACATATCAGATTAAAGATGAGATATTCAATCCATTCAGTGCACAATTTCATAAGGGATTTGATTTACCTAATGCGAAGTACAATGGGCATCATAGAATTGATATTCGATGCTATGCACGCACTCCTCTAGGTGCTAAGAATTTGGTTGTCGATGATAGTGGTGGTAAATTCCAACAATATGACCTTACAGTAGATGGATTGAGCTACTTTTCTATGCCTGCCATGTTTGAGTTGGGTACAAATCGTATGTGGAGTAAGGTTAGTCGTTGGGGGATGATGAGGGCAGATAGTGGTATTGAAGAAACACCACATGGAGGAGGGCAACATGGTGCGCATAGGTCTATGGAGAATAATGGAGATGACGGGCCACATGGACGAATGGTAGATGATTTTTATTTCGAAAAGGCTAAACGCCGAGGCTCGTCACGAGGACATGGTACTTCAATTACCAAGAGTGAATACAAGGCCATGAGCCCTAAAAGTGAGTCCGAGGAGGAAAGAATGATGAGAATTGCATTGGAAGCATCAAAGAGGGGTGGACCTCTTCATACTAGTTCTTCAGCTGAAGAGAATGACAGCGTATTTGGCAATGGGAGAAATGGACAATCAGCACGGTCTCCACCTCCGAATAAACTATCTTCTATCGGGGAAGATGACAATCTACTTATTGATTTTGGTGCTGAAGAAGCAACACAAAGAATATCACAAATAAGCATCTCGCGTCACACAGACTCCGATGTCTCTGTATTGGGTAATGATGATGCGACTACGGCAAGCTTTATGTTGAATACTACAATACCACCTCAGTCAGATATGTCTCCTAGAAATCTTTACCCAAATCAATATCAACAACAGCAACAACAGATGCCTCATTATCACGATCCAACATTCAGTCAAAATCAACCTCAACGACCTTGGAGTAGTGCAGGCACAGTATCATCTGGAGGACATAATACTCCTCGTGCTTATGGGGTACCACCATCAGATGCTTCTTTTGCGGTACCGCCGCCTCCCTCTATGGGAGATATCAGAGGTGCATTTGGCGGAATGAGCATGGGCGGATCAGTCATCTCTCCAATGTCAAATACCTCTGCGGGCTTGTCGCCGATGGCTCCTCAAATGCAGCAGCAACAGTATGGCATGCAACAGTATGGCATGCAACAAGCATCACAATGGCAGTCTCAATCTGCTACTGTGCCTTTGGGATCAACTCAAATGCAAAATAGCAAGTTTGATCCACTGCGATCAGATCCCTTTGGATGAAGGGAAAATGCCTTAATGTAAATATTTGATTGTTATAGTCTAAATAAGTTGGGTACACTAAAGTTACTCGTGTGTTTGTATTCGCCTAGATTGTCCTAATGACAAGCATGTAGCTGTCTCCATCCAATCAAACTCGCAGCATTTATCCAAACTAGTGAAGAGATTGGGTTGCAACTTCCCTTGTTTCCCATCGTTTAAGCAAGTTCCCATATCTAAGTTTGGATACCAATATGTATCATCGGCATCTTCGTTTGTACTCACTGCAGGTCGAGGTGACGGTTGTTTTGTACTTGACAAAGTAGGTTCCATAGTTGGCGATTTAGTTGAACAGTAGTCGTACATTTTGCAATGATTTCCTTGATCCAAGTAGAAGTTCTGACAACACTCTTCAAAACTATCACTATCAAACAACATGACAATACTGGATTGAAACCATGAAACAGGAAAATCTTTAGAGTTTGAACATCCGTCTCGCATGTTATCTATATCAGGATGCCAAACTCTATTACAGGTTTCTTTTGGTGTATTATCTTCTGCGGATATTACACTGTTTGATAGCCTGCAGACATCCCGAACTGAGCAATCTAATGACTCAAAGGAGTATGAACAACACTCCTCTGCACTTGAGAATAACAAGACTGGATCTGTTAGACCAAGTTCATGTACATCAAAGTTGGTACATCCTTGTGCATTTGGTTCAGCATGCCATGAGGATTGTGAGCAGTCTTCAGTAGTTGGTCGAAACGAGGGAGGCCCTGAGAATGCCTGTTTGTAGAATTAGAGATATGTATGAGATTATAGAAAGGAAAAGAAGTGCATGACAAGATTCTCATAACAAACTTACCACATAAGCGCCCCATAAGAGAGTAGTTGGATTACCTGTTGGGCGTCTTATCTCAGAAGGAGCCTGCGAAGGCGCCTCTCCTGTTGGCAGGGAACTCGGCGTGGAACTTAAAGTGCCTGTAGGCGCTCCTGTTGGTATCCTCGTGGATCCATTTCTTAGACATTCATCTCTTTTAAATGAATTGTCACAGCAAGTCCAATAATCTGGCCAAGTCTCAGTTATATAATGAGGCGGTGAGCCTCCTATGATATCGATACATAAGCCTGTAAAATGATCGACATAATAGGCAGATACATGTGTCGGAGAAAGTGTCGTTGGACGTGGAGAAATTGTAGGCCAAACACTTGTTGGTGACTTTGTTATCAATGGACCTGAAGCTATACATGCCTCTTTTGCATGTGATGCCTCGCAGCATGAATAATAGGTAGTGAATGTCTCTGTAATGTAATATGGCTTTGGAGATTGGGAATCTAGTACACACTCCCCTGTGTGATGAGCTACATAGTAGGTCTGTGTTGGTGAAGATGACGGAGGTAGGGTGGATGGTACCTATTGTTTTAAATGAAGAGGATCAGTGTTAGAGAAGTTGACAACAAACGAAAACAAATAAAGTTGAGCACACATTACATACCTGACTAGATGATGGTTGGAAAGACGGCTGTGTTGTAGTAGGCCTTCCCGTTGGCGGATCAGTTGCACAAATAGCAACATAATGACAATCATCACTATCCAGAGCTTGTTTACAGCAGTCTTCTTTAGTTTCAAACAGATACATCTCCGAAAAGCTATTCCACATCACTGGAAGATGCGCGTTTCACACAGTTTATGAAGATGAAGAGAGATGATAATAACTCATGTTAGTGTTTACGGCTTACAAAGGCAATCAAATCAAGGCAAATCAAATTCAAAAAAGTGACTAAATCACCAAGACATCATATTGAACACACAAATTTACATGATAAAGCAATACTAACGCGGACTTTCCAGGGTACTCGTCTGAATAAGTGCATTGTGGCTTGCTACTTCCTTCTATAGTATTGCCAACAGTTGAAGGATGCCATTTACATTCGTTAGGTGGAAATGTTGGTCGATTTGTTGGTGGATTAGTAACCTCAATAAATGTCGTGGTATCAGTACATGCATCACGAACTTGACATGGTCTACTACTACCTTTATGATGTGCTGCACAACATTCATTCGGCGTATCAAAGAAGAATGTTGATTGCAATACACTATCCTCGGTATTGTAGTCAGATGGATAATCATCTTTTGCATTAGTGCAGCCATTCCATATTGTATCAGGAGCCACTTCGTATCACAATTACTCATTTCACCACCCGGGAGGAAGTTATTGTGATCTATTATTTCACAACCTTTATCATATTTGATACATTCATCATCATTTTGATAAAAGATATTACAACATTCCTCGTATGTTGAAAGAAACATGATTGATATTTGCGATTCGTCTAACCATTCTTTTGGGTCTATAATAGAGTACATGAGTGAGAAAGTGCACATACACAATGAATCCTAAAATAGCAAAATAGTCATATTATATGTACTCACAATTATCACCATTACTACACCCATCCCGTTCTGGAAGATGCGCGTTTCACAGTTTGTGAAGATGAAGAGAGGATATAGTAACATATGTTAGTACATTCAGTTTGTAAAGACAATCAAATAATGGCAAACTAAGATTAAATAAAACAGCCAAATCCTTGAGACTTCATATTGAACACTTGAATTCATACGATAAAACAACACTAACGCGGACTTTCCAGTATTATCAGCATGCCAACCAGGACTTAAACAACTACTCTCTTCTCCTTCATAATTATCACAACTTGGATCAGATCGGACTACACAATTATCCACACCTTGAAAAAAGGTATTACAACAGTCAGTACTCGTGGAGTGAAACATTAAATTATATATTGATGGATCGAGCCATTGGTCATCTATGTCGTTATTGTTCGTACATCCGTCGTAATGCGTTTGATCCGCGTGCCATTTACATTTATGATCATCTTGTAGTTGTCTTCTTCTATTTGATGATAATTTAGTAGTCCTGAGATTTGTTTTTGATGATATACTGGTATCATCGTGGGCGGTGACGAGGTTATGTGATGATATTATTATTATTGTTAGATGTGCTATCGATAATATGATGATACCGCTGCCGACGGATCTACTTCTAGCCATCGTTCTACCTCTCTATTGCAACTTTACAATCCCTGCTCACTTCTAACCATCGTGTTACTTCTCTATTGCATCTCTTACTATATCAATATCATTATTGCACCGCAAATGTCATTTGGGCTGATTTTACTGTGACACACCATGCGGTTTTAAAATGTCAAGCCCTAGACGAAATCATCGGAGACTTAATAACTCGAGATCAAGCTTTATTACCATGGTCTATAAGCCCTTATGGAAAATTTGGAGGCATTGCAGCACGCTGTTGGTATGGAGAAACAGCGATAAACTTGAAAAGTGTGCTTACAAAACGCCACGCAAAATCGGCAGCATCATTGGCAGTTAGCAATAAAATTCCTAGTGGAGTGCTAGAACGAGCCAATAAGGTATGGCAACACAAACACCCAGGAGACTTCTTTGGAAGATCATATAAGTCCCAGACACCTTTTATTTATGCGAGCCAAG
>Ga0214478_101478_pt1 | contig 11651 bp, 10 predicted proteins | sample M1_20Mar14CPVII9_2_FD_178001 | JGI IMG/M metagenome (GOLD analysis project Ga0214478, IMG submission 178001) | Marine eukaryotic communities from Monterey Bay, California, United States - M1_20Mar14CPVII9sort6BwellD7 | ecosystem: Environmental > Aquatic > Marine > Unclassified | place: USA...
TGCACCGGTATTCAGGTCACTATTTGGAAGGGGGGAGAACCTAATGGAAACTATATGTCCAGGAAATATGTACCATGGTACACTTGACATCTACCTTCTGGCGGACCAATTAGCCCGGACATGTACATTTAAAATCTCTCTGGCGGACCAAAAAGCGTACCCGGGTGTTTCTACGTAGGAACTAGTAGGATCCAAGGATACCTCACCCCCCCTTCAAAAACAAAGACCGTTACGGTACTCCCGTCACACTATCCAACAGACTTCTTGGGTTTTTATACTAATTCCTCTGTTGAATTCAGTAATAAAATTTTGCGCAATGACCCAAAAGTCATTTGGCAGTGGAAATTGTTTCTCTGAGGCATAAGCGGCTGTGGGGGGACCAGGATCACTAGCGGCTAGGACACAACACATACTTGGAGTGTGTAGATTTAGATTGCCCCCTGCTGAACAACAATATATTTTGAGGGCTGTATTAAAACAGGCTGCTTTATTGCCTCCATCTGAGACTGAGACAAAAAAGAGGCTGCCTTTTATCTCCATGTCATTTATATTCTCATATGAACCCGTGCAAAAATGGCCAATCAAATGAGGGTTGGCCAATCTGATTGGGTTTAGATACGCCAGCTACTATTGCAACAAATTAGATGATCTCATAATTTCTATATCCTGTCAAGAGCACAATCTCTTTCATCATTGCAATTGCAATCGATCAATACATCAAAGGTAAGACGATCTAGGATAAGATAGACAGTTTGTGTTTGTATTGAATCATATCATTATCAAGCCTAAACTGTGCCTCTAATAACTCCATTCTTTCTCGTCATTGCAATAAATCCTATCAACATCATCATTTACAGCAATATCATCCTATTATCCATCAACATTATCATGAAGCTATCATATTCATTCGCTGCCATTGCAGTATCACTCCTCTCGACTACTGAAGGATTGCAAGATAAGAACCTCCGATCTGCTGTGTCTTCTATCTCAACAGCTGCATCATCATCTAGTACTGCCGACGCCGACGTTCAGAAACATGATAGTATTCGACATACCATCCAATCCGCTGCCGCTACTGCCGTAACATCTCCAAAAGATATCCAGAGGCACACCCAAGCAGTTAACGACGGATACTATTATCCCTCTTGGAGTTCGGGAGACGAGACCTGTAAGAATGACGGCAATGCTCCCGACTATATGATTACCGATGGTGGCTACCATGAAAGTGTAAGTTTGTATTGTGTGTGTAAATATATGTGTTTTGTGCACAAGATTAAGATGTGCACAAAGGTATATTTGTTTCAGTTCTTATTCACTTCCCTCTATTGTATATCATACCTCTATTGTATATCAGACTCTCTTGGACTGTTGTTACCGATATTACCACTATGATATACAGACTTGCATGGGCGGTAAACCAACGGAGATCGAGGGCTTCTATCCTGCCTGGGAGTTAGATAGCAACGCGATCAAGTGCTTGAGTGTCACCAATACCCCACCTCCCTCCTACATGGTAAATGATCCCACGTTTTGGGTTGATTATGACATTGAAACTTGCTGTACTCGTCGATATGCCTGGGCAAAAGACACCTGCATTAATGCAAGTCGTGAGGCCGCGGGGAGTAGTGCACCTGTATCATCACCTCCAACATGTGTAGGAGAGTGCTACACATTCGATAGTCAGGAGGGGGAAATGACGGTCACAAATCCTGTCAATGGCGGGTGTAATTCTGATGCAATGTGTGTAACAACTTTGAAAGAAGCCTTCCCAAGCTATTCTCCCTCTCGTAGTCCAAGCAAGGAGGTGAGTATCATTATCAGAGGTCTCGCACATATCTTTTGTATCTTGTATCCTATAACCTATTCCGTATGCACTAACTCACTCATACTTCTTCCTGTCATAACCCATATCCATAGCCCACTATGTCGCCTTCATCAATCCCAAGTGTCTCAAGTGAGCCCTCCGCCAAATCTTCTGAACCATCAGTCTCTATTGCGCCGTCTACTAGTGATATGCCCTCAAGTCAACCATCATCTAGTCCATCAATCAGCTTAGTACCGACTAGTGTACCCACTAATTCGCCGACTGGTTCACCTACAAAGGAGGTAAGCTTTTTTTTGAATAAATGTCCTTTACTGTATCGAGTATCATCGCATCATCACTCACTTTTCTTGTCTCTACTTCTCATACATCATTCTCATACTCTCACAGCCCACGTCGAGTCCAAGTTTGTCGCCCTCTTCAAGTCCAACAGAGGTGCCGACGGGATCGCCATCAAAGCAGGTAAGGCTTCTGTTGTGTACATGTGCTGTATCGAAATCTATCTCTTGGCTTTTGAGTCACACTTACTCACACCTGATATTTCTTGCTCTCTATCTTCACTGCAGCCGTCGTCTAGCCCCACCGTAGGGCCGTCTACAACGCCATCCTCAAGCCCAAGCAAGGTGGTGAGTTGTGTTTTCTTTGATGACAATCATATGTCCAACTTTATCGTATGAACTAACTGTTTATTCACACTTCTTTCTTCATCATTCTATCTCACAGCCCACACAAGGTCCAAGCCAATCTCCTTCAAAGAGCCCGTCAATGTCACCCTCAAAGGCGCCCTCTTCTAGTCCAAGCAAGGAGGTGAGTTGTATTTTCTCTGATGACAATCATATGTCCAACTTATCGTATAGCACTAACTTACTCATACTTCTCGTTATGAATATCTCACAGCCCACTCAGGGTCCAAGCCAATCTAATACTGATGGTGTATTTGATGAACTGTTTTTCTCAGGGGGCGCATCTGTCGCTGTTCAACAGGCCTGGGATAACTTTCTCGCTTCCTTGACAGGAACTTACACTCAAGTCACTTTTTCAGGCAGTTTGGATCCAACTGGAGTCACATGCAACGATCCCACTGATGTTAACGCGTTGGCCAATGCCCTGAACACTAATGCAGAAGTATCTGTGCAGTGTAACGGCCGCACGTGGACTACAGATCCGGGTTGTGGAGGTGAATTGAGTGTTGATGGGAAATGCAACTGCTCAGCAAGCAATTATGCTGTCCGTCCCAAGTACCGCAATTCAAGCTGGGGAGGTATCGGTCTTACCTGTAACGCTGCAGGTCAGACCATTCGGGTAGAGTTTTCTTAATATTTTAAAGTGTTGGTATGCCAGAGATGATTTGGTTGTGAGTTATTGCTCAAGATAATCATTATTGTCTGAGGTTGGGGGTGGGGTATTATTTGTTCCGTGTCGAGAAGAATTGTTTAGGTGAACTTGGGTGAGACTCTTACATATCAGAGATATTAGGAAAGAGCCCCAAGGCGCACACATTGTTGTTTTGTTTGACTGTTTTGCTACCTAGGATAATAGACTTGGTAAATTGTATTAATGATGGAACCTTACCAATGTCTATTCATATCCTCATGCTTACTTTGATTGATAATTCTAATGAAGACTCATTAAGTTGTATTCCAATATGCTTTGTTCATTTATATCTCATTTTCATTTCAACCTTTTAATAACTTTTGCAGGCACTCCAGCCACAACAACATCATCTTCTACATTCTTAGTTACTACTGCACCTGCCCCAACTACTACTCTATTACCAATAGTCACACCTGGTAATATATAGACCGCCAATCCATACATCATCCCCAATTGTTATTGATGGTTGTGCAAATTCTGTTTTTCTTCTTTCGATTGCATCAATGGGATGTGTCGCCGCTAACATTTGTATATTTGGTCCTAGTTTGCTGCAATTATCACCAATTGTAACCTGTGCACAGTCTGTTATTGTGTGTGTACAACAACAATTAAAGTTGGCAAAGAAGTTACGTCCGATGTGTATATTGAACCCATAGTCGATATGGAAGGGTGGTACAAAACATATCTCATTTATTGCTTGACATGAACCGAGTAGTGTTTCGAGAATAACCTCTCTATCCTTTGCATTCCTTTCTGGTCGATTGTACTCATTTGTTAGTTCATGAGCAGCATTCCAGCAATTTTGCAAGTGGCGTTCCATCCAATTGTATGATTTACCTTCAGCCATTAGTTGTAGTTGCGTTGATTGTAGTTTAGCTTTAGAAACAGCTCGTTTGTAATTGTGGCATTTAGTACGCCATCGTCTCTTCTCAATGTAACTTATTACCAGTGTTGTTATAATCGAAGTAGCCACAGCGTAGTAGCAGCAACTATAATAACTGATGTGGCTGTAGTATTACTACCATCCACTGATTTCATACTCTCTCAATAAATTATTATTCTTGCAATAGAATATAGTAAAGTTTGGGGGGTATAGTTTGACATACATCACTGTATGAGAGTATGTGATCTTATCGATAAGGAATCCTTTCAATTCAAACGAGATAGATTTTCAACTGCATGTCATTAACCACAAATAGAGAACATTGAGTGGAACATAATAATTCTCTTCCAACATACCATTACTTCAGCATAATCAATCCTAAAGCAATGGTTGTAGCATATGTAAAGATATAAATAAGTGGGAGGGGTATCTTAGGATACCACTATTATATGGCTACATAGCCGGCTCGGCACCGCGGTCCGGGCAGAAAAAAATGGTAATTACCATTTTAAGGATACCACTAACAAATTTGTTAGTGATAGCACAAAATTGGCCATCAAGCGAGTAATATGCATTGCAATAATTGCAATTATATTATCGGCGACCCATATATGACCTTAAATTGCATGTAGAATTCATTTCTGCAATCCGTTTGGGCCGTCGAACGATATTATTGGTTGTAGGATACAATAATAAGGCAAATTTTGGTATCTTTTGACCAGTAAATAGACAATATCACTATACACATTGCAATTATAGTGAACTATACAGTTTATTTATTGTTCTTATGCATACTAATAGAGTTGGTTACGTCGGTATTGCAATAACATATTATATATTATAGATTATTAAAATTAAGAGTCACCCAGTAAAATCTACGTAGAAAAATCAAGAATTACCATTTTTTTCCAGTTACCATTTTTTTCTACCCGGTAGCTGGAATAATAAATGACTTCATTCGACAGTGGCTTGTTTTGAGGCAAAGAGAGATGCATCGATGATAAGAGAGAGGTGATCTTGGTTTATGTATATCATTATCATAATATGGTCTCGTTATTATTGATGTTTTTTATTGTGCCTCTTATACAAGGCTTTTTAAGTGGTATCGATGCATTGTTACCATCAATACCAAAACAAAATCTATCACCCTACTACCCATCACCTTTTTCAGTATCAAAGGTTTCATCAAGGGTACAGCAAATAATATCTAAGCCACAAGCGGTTGTATCATCAAAATCAAAACAAAAACCATCACTCTACTACCCATCACCTTTAGTATCAAGGGTATCATTATCAGATGATGACGAGTCAACAATACCGTCCATAACTCAAAAGTTTCAAACGATAACATCAAATCCAAATATATGCATTGTGATAGATGTAGAAAATGTTAGAGGAAAGACCTCCTTTGAATTAGATCATGCAGACTTGTTAGATCGATTATTAGTGTGGACAACCTTACGAGGATATGCATTAGGAAGAACTATCGTTGTAGTCGATCATGGTAGTAAGAGTAGTGCACATTTACTCAAATGTCATGATACTGGTAGTTGCAATGATGGCATAAGCAGTGATGAAGCAGTTTGTGTCTGTGTATCATTTGCAGGACCTGGGAATATCAAAGCTGATGATGTGATAGCTAGAGACGTCAGATGGTTGTTATCTACAAAGGAAGTTGAGCATGTTACTGTTATAACTGCTGACCAGGAATTAGCATGGCGTTGTAGATCTGCTGCTCCTCGACAAACAAATGAGAATGTCAGCAGTGGATACAACTCAATACTCAAAAGACTTGCAACAAAGGACAATAGCTTTGGTCCCAATCCAAAGAGGGGAGGTAGAAAGAAGAAAGGTAATAAAAAATCTCGGTCTGCTAGGAAGCGTCAATATATGCAAGCTATTGAAGAGCCGAATGAGGATGTTGATGAGTTAGATGAGCAAACAAGCAATAGTACTTATGCCAACACAACTGCAACAACCAATGAAGAAGAGCAATCTCTACCGACTGTTGAGATTATAGCACCTCAACGTTTCTTGGAGGATTTGGAGTATGCAATGCATGAATGGTTGGATCAGCAAGAAAAGGACATTGAAACGGATAATATATCAATCAACAACATACCTATACCCAAACCAGTCGGTACTCTCCAAGATCTCTTTAAGCTCCGAGGACAGATACTTACCATTGAATCAACACTACGGAAAAAGTGTACATTACATAAACGACAAACATTAACAGGAGAGTTGAGGTTACGAAAGAAGGAGTGGAGAGACATACTTTCTACTCTTACTACTAATAATGATGGAAATGTACAATCTTCATTGGCGTGGTCTCTATCCTCCACTATTAGTTCATTGAATGACGAAGATGATGATGATAATACATTATTGTCATCGTCCTCTTCTCTACCATCAGTACCGGTAACAAATTGGGATGAGTTATCACAAAAAGAACAAGACAAGTTGTTGCTTCGTTGGGGGAAACATCGAGGTAGACACGGCACAAAACGCGAAAAAACGGAAGATAGGATAGTTTTAGCTGAACGACTTCGTCGACAGTTGGAGTTGTTGATACCGAATGAACCTCCAGCAACAGCTCCTCCTTCACTTGCTTCTGAGTATGCAGAGTATATCAACAATCAATTGTAATGACTTATAGCTAGATAAAAGTTTATGTTCTATACAATCTCTATACATGTTAAAGAAGAAAGCTACTCAACTATACACACTGCTGATATAATGCTTCTCCTTCTTCTTCCTTTACAATCGTACACTGCCCATCTTGACTCGTACAACCTCGGTATCTGACATTTGCACTTCATAATAACTCGGATCAACTTGTGTATATCCAGTACTCTCCTCTCTCCAATCAACAATCAATCCATGCTCATTCCCAACTCGTACCACAGTGCCATTTGGTATAATAAATTGTTCGGATCGTAAATATGCTTCCTTCGTTCGGCCACCACCACCATCTACACTGTATCGAGCTTGGTAACATCCACCGCAGTTATCTTTGTAGTATGATGATAATGTTACCAAGAATACACCCGCACAGGCCAATTCAGGTGCCTTGTTTGCTCGTAAACAAACTATAACATTTTGAAAAATTGATGTTGATGGTGCAGTAATAACTGGGCCGTTCCTTCCATCCATTTGAACAGTGTAGAGTGATGTATTGCGATCATACTCAAGGATACAGCCTTGTAATCCATTGAAGGTTGTTACATGCGTACCGGAGATTGTAACTCTTGTACCCGATGGTATAATATTGTACTGGGATGGCACTTGCTTCTTTGTTTGTTCTGATGCTGCCGTCGTTGGAGTGTTGCTCTTAACACTACCGCCAGACCTTTGTTTTTGTTGATAATCATCATACTTTCGTCGTGATTCCGGGTCACTCAATACATTATATGCCTGAGAAACAACTCGGAATGCCTCTTCGGCATTAGGTGTTGAATACTTGTCCTTGTCAGGATGTAACTTCAATGCACGTTTACGATATCCCTTCTTGATATTATTAAGTGATGCATCACGGTCAACTCCAAGGATAGTATAATAGGCACTTTTCCCTTCTTTGACAACTTGTTTTGTATTGAGTTGTAGAATTGTGTTTACAAGATCTTGAACTGCTTGACGTTCTGTTTGCTCGTTATTATTTTGTTTCTTCTTCTCTTCCTCTTGTTCATTCAACTTAAACGCCTCTAGTTTGCGTCTCTTCTCCAACTCTAAAGCAGCTTTCTCCTCATCTAACCTTTGCTGTTCTTCAGCCCGAGCTTTTCTTTCAGCTACTTCTTCTTCTTCCTTACGCTTCTTTTCAATTGCAGCCCGTTCTTTCATTAGTTTAGCTTGTTGCTCCGCTTCAGCCTTCTTTCCCGCTATTCTCTTTTGCTCTTCTTCCTCCTTCCGTCTCCTTTTCTCCTCGTCCAATCTCTTTTGTTGTTCTTCTTCTAATCGAGCTCTCTCCTCTTCTTCTTTACGTCTATTATCAATCTGTGACGCTATACGTTCTTTCATTAATGCAGCTGCCGCTGTGGCAGCTTTCTCTGCATCATCTACTTGAGTGGTAGTATCCTCTCTATCATCATCCACAACAATAATGATATCATCATTCTCCTCCTTGCGTTTTATTATATCATCAGATTGTTGTAATAATTCTACTGTTGGTATCTGTTGCAATTCATCATCGTCGACCTCATTATTTGACACAATAGATGGGGAGAAAGGCTTCATTTTCTTCTTCTTAGTAGTAGGACTGTTAAGACCACCACTACTAGTTCTAGTATCCAACTTCTGATTCTTATTATTAGTAGTAGTAACCCTACTACCTCTACTACTTAATAAGCTCAATGGACTTAACGGCAGATCGACATACTTGTCTAATCCATCAATATTTAATTCACCTATATCACTTAGTATCTTATCCAAGTTATGTTTAGCTTTTGCTGCCGATTGTTTCCAATTGGTTGTTGGTGATAACATGGGGTTATTCTCTTGATCTTCTTCGTCGTTGTCGTATGTTGTTTGTATAATATTGGACGACATGTTGCTAATAACTAAATGTTAATGCAGAGTAACAAATTAGATGCACTTTTTTATCTATATAAATATCAGACCGTCGCCGGCCGACCTTGCTAGTAAATGAATAGTATTGCAATATTATGGTTGTGATGTGAGGGTTAAGTGCGTTGGGCGACGACGGCGCTGTTCACAACGTACAACACATGAAATACAACACGTTGGAGGTGGCTCGAAGATGATTTCAATTCTTTCTTGGGTCTTCTTCTCTTCGGTGGCGGTATCCTCCCCCTTTTGAGCTAGTGTAACTGTTATTGTAGGTATATTGGTGCAGTTGTTGTAATAATATACTCTCAGGCTGCCATTAGATATCGCCTAATAGTATCATTAATAACAGAAGAAGGCAGTTGTTATATTAGTCTAAAAAAATTACCTTGATTGGGAGATTAATTGCAGTAAAAACTGAACCCCAAAACACATAAGACATAAACAAACAAAATTCCAACCAACTTACAACAATGGATAAAGGAGCATTATCACGAGCAACCGATGGCACAACAGCACCAACTCCCGGCTATCTCTACAACGATATCGGTAAATCATTAACATCACCACAAACATGCGTCGAAACACTCAATTACCTCTCTTCTCGTCTACAAAAGAAGAATCCACATATTAAGAAAAAGTGCTTAAAGGTATTATCGAAAATATCGGTACATCCTGTAAATCGTGGTATGATGAAGCGATGTATAGTCCAAAATCCAACTGCTATTAGTTTAATTAAAGATTGTATAGGTTACAAAGGTACAATTGATGCAGTTACTGGTGATCAATATAATATAGAAGTACGGAATGCAGCGAAGGAGTGTTTAGAGGTTGTCTATTCTGATTCGGGTGATGTTGCACAACAATCTAACGGTGGTGGATTTGGTGGTGGACAATTACAAGGTGGTGGTATGGCAGGATTGGGTAGTAATAGTAGTCCTACGAATAGAGGACAGAGTGGATATGGTAGTGCCGGTCAAGGATATGGTAGCAATAGTTCATCTGGTGGTGGTGGATATGGTGCACCAATGGGTGGTCAATCTGGTTCAGGACATTCAGCAGGAGTAGCAACAGCCGTTCCTGGTGGACGAACATCATCCATGCAGGGTATTGGTAATCCAATGTTCTCAGATCCACGATTATCACAAAATAATGGAGATTCAAGTACATTAGGTACATTGAAGAATGTAGGCGGTGCAATGTTGGATATGATTAAGGATCCATTGGCGAAGAATGTACCGGGTACGGGATTACCACCCGGTAGTATTGGTGGTGGAGGGTATAATCCCAATGCTAGACCTGATCCGGTAAGTTTCTATTTTATCTTTTAATGGTGTGTTGGATGTTTGGAAGAGTTTTTTTGTTATCTTTTGAGTGTGTAATGTTGGGATAAACAAGTTTGCCCTTTTGAGAAAGCTATTGTAAAACGAGCTCCTATTTCATTATATTGCAACTGTTGGCTTTGTCATCATTCACATCTCATAACATTTTAATCTCTTCAACATCTTCCAAACTCGGTTTACTAAATCATTAAAATATACTTTAATAGTATGCCCAACCACCACCTGGACGCAACAATATGATGGCACAAACAGGCGGACAGTGGACAATGGCATCAAATCGTGGCCCGAATGCCGTGGGGAGTGCATCCAACTCTGTACCCGAACCACCGTCGAATCATCAAAATTCGGAATATTACAAGGCTAGGAATGCACAGGGTGGACAAGCTTTTTCGTGGGCTGCCAATCCTAGTCCTGCACCTGCACCATCTGCAGCAGCTCCTCCTGCTGCTCCAACTGGTGTGGGTGGTACATGGGCATCTGCTCCACCACCACCACAACAGTATTCACAAAGTGTTGCCGCGCAATCACGTCAACCACCCGCTGGCAATGTAGCATCGGCAGTTGCAATTACCGGAACAACTCCAAGTAGTAGCAATGGTTTCAATAATGGTGGAGCAGTACATCGAGGTGTAGCCGTTGGTGGTGGAGACTATGAGAAGAATCTAATCCTAGAACTATGTCCACCGGGGGGTATGAAGGCTGAACCACCCCAGGATAAACTTGAGGAATTTGCAAATGCAATCCCATCATTGAATCCTGATTTAGTATGCCCCGCTTTATTAGATGCATTAGAGGAGGGCAATCCATGGATTATGCGTGCCAAGGCATTATGTGTTATTGAAACTGTATTGAAAGTTGAGGCATCTCGTGGCGGCGGCGAAGAGGGTGGTGTTCAAGCATATACAGACTTCTTTTATGAATGTTCTGGAGAGATCTCACCATTGGCAAATCATGCTCGAGCAAGTGTCAAGGGACCAGCGAAACGTGTATTGGCCATGTTAGGTGTAGATGGAACATCAATGATGAATGGAGCGACAACCAACGGTGCTGTGGTGGCAGTGGAGGCTCCTCCTACTAACTTGTTGGACTTCTCCGAGGAACCAGCTCCAGTAGTCCAAACAACAACCATTGATAATTCTTCAGTTGCTGCTATGCCATCGGTTGGAGGAGATTCGTTGTTTAGCGGATTGAATACCAAAGCGGCTGATACAACCCAACAACAACAAGCAGCAGAAGTTCCTGCTCCTCCCATCCCAGTTGCCCCAATACAGCAAGAAGATGATTTACTTGGTGGTTTGGGCACAGAAATGAATGTTGCACCTACTACAAATGTGCCTGTTGTATCTGGTAGTGGATCTGGTGATTTATTTGGCAATATGAATATCAAGAGTGCTGAAGTCAAGGTAGAAACTGTACAACCATCGGATAGTTCCCAGACCGCCGCCGTTGCGGCTGGTATTCCTTCGCCTCCGTCTGCTGCACCAGCGTCTTCATTTGGATTCATGAACACAGCTACAACTCCATCATCACCCGTTCCACCACCAAAAGCGCAAGTATCTCCTGCTTCACCATCCTCCAAAGCATTTGACCCTCTTCTAAACATGGGCAATACCGCTACTAATACTAATAACAGCATGACGAACTCGCCCAATCCAAACAACATGGC
>Ga0214478_101480_pt1 | contig 11645 bp, 7 predicted proteins | sample M1_20Mar14CPVII9_2_FD_178001 | JGI IMG/M metagenome (GOLD analysis project Ga0214478, IMG submission 178001) | Marine eukaryotic communities from Monterey Bay, California, United States - M1_20Mar14CPVII9sort6BwellD7 | ecosystem: Environmental > Aquatic > Marine > Unclassified | place: USA...
ATGTATATATAATAGTTATTGTGGGGTCGTCATTTATGCATGAGTAATACCGTATAATATTCTCGAGATAATATTATACTTTACAACTCAATACTCAACAAAAATGGGATTTATTGCAAGACGGTTCACCAACTATCTCCTTCAACACGGGCAGCTTGCAAAACAATGCCGGATATATGAGGACCAACGTTTACTCGAGTTGCAAAGTGCTACTGTACAGTCGGATGGGTTTTTCAGTTTGATATTATCACTATATAACAAAAGTGCATATCATGTGCACAACATTAAGATTGACACAAACCATATAGCAATGTTATTCATTGCAATAGTTGTTATAACCTCCTATAAGAGAAAAGATATTGAACAGAAAAGGAAGCATAGGGTATACAACTCAACACAACAACAGAAATCATCTTCTAAAGATATGGATACCATAACATTGGCACTTGCAAATACATCTTTTTATCTCATTGCAATGCTTTGCATCTCATCAATAGTTGGTGATAGTTTGGCTGAATTGAAAGAGTTTGATGCCATCGATAAAGTTGTTGCAATATCATACAGAATTGGCATGCCATCCGTATTAAACAAAATCATTATAGCGGTATCGGAAGAGGTGTATCAAGGCAACTATTGGACAAGACAACTATCGAAAAACTACCTATTTGTCATCTCTCTGTGCTCTATACTCATGTCTATCATTCTAACAATGATTGGATATATTTGGAGTTTTCTAGACCCGAGAAATACAGCATCTAATATTGAAATAAAACAGAAGAAGACTTGGCAGAGAATAGTATCAACTATGGCTTGGAATGTTGCAATTTCAATATCAGTCGAAGTTGTTCTCGCCCTCGCTTACATTTACTTGCCTTTTATCAGTAAGATTGTCCATGGGGAGCTTGACTTTGGCCTTCCCCAAGGATTGGTTCAGTTTCTTGACCGTGTTATATCGTCCTTTATTGGGTACTGTATCTTCTCCAAGCTCTTACCTAGACCCGAGGCACAATTGCAACAAGTGTCCGATGGTGTAAGGAAGACCAAGAAGTATGCTGTCAATCCTGAAATGGTAAAACGTATGTCGAGCTTGGCCAACGAGGCTAGAGAACGTGTGGAAGCCAGGAATAGGAGAGGTACAAGGCAATTAAGGAGAACATTCTCGGAGGGTAATTTCCATAAAACATATTCCCCAACAACACCAACAAGGCACAGACCTAGTTTAACAGCACTACCCGAGTCCGCAGAATGGAAAAAGTGGATAGATGAACCTCCCAAAACGCCAACCACTCCAATGAAGAAGTATGTGGAGAAATACCCTTCGAACAGTCCACTGAGAGATATTCATTTAGCAGGGCCCACACTCTCATCGTCGGACCTTCTTGCCAAGCTGAAGAACAACAAGAGCTTAGCTAGAAGTGGCAGCACTGGCTGCTTTGTTGCATTACCAGACCTCACTCGTAATCTGACTGATGAATCAGCTTAATAAGTCCCCAAGTCAACTCTAAACTTACATATCACGCTAGCTACAATATCGAACAATATCAAATCTGTACAATAGTCACCCGGCACGGATTCTACTAGACAAGACATTATAATAATAGTTGCTCCGAGCTTCCATGAATTACCATAAAGTGAATAAGGTATATACATCACACAATCTGCAAGTCAGAGAGAGAAATAAATTGACTAGAATAACTTCTTATGACTACAATGTTGACTTAGATATCGCTAGAAGGCAGCAGTTCTGCATAATATTGTCTTGCTAGATTTATTAGTTCATAATTATCCCCCAAATATCCCCTACCCCAAGCTAACTATTATACCCTCTCTACCTCTTAGCAAATCCACCCACCTTCTTCTTGCCTTTGTTCTTCTTGGCCTTCTTCTCTGCTTCCTTCTCGGCCTTCCTCTTTGCTGCCCTCTTGGCATCCTTCTCTGGATCCTTCTTTACTGCAAAGAAACTATCCATCCTCGCCTGTGGTTTAGATGACGACTTGTGTGCCTTTTGTAACTTCTCAATACTTGCCTGGACACGGTCTGGGTTGAACCCCATCTCATCAACGAGGAATGCCTTGAGTGGTTCTGGCTGACAAGGCTTCCATTTGAGGTCGACATCCTTATCATCCATAACCTCGTGTTCATTGAACAAACGACGTGCCTCAACAAATGCAGGGATTAGTACTACCTCATCTTCCTCTTCGTCATCCTTCTTCAATTCCCCATTGGCAACATTTTCATTAACAACCTCATCATCACCCTCATTATCCGAATCCCCCTCACGAGCCTCTGCAGCCTTCTTCTTCCTCTCCTTCTCTTCACGCTTCTTGGCCTTCATGGGTTCATAACTTTCGGGTACTACATGCTTCTCCCTGTTCAAATTCTTCAATATAGTTTCAATATTTTTGTGTTCCTTAATCAACTTCAATGCCGTTTTAGGTCCAATGCCCTTAATGGTATCACAGTAATCACAACCCATTAAAATACATAAATCAACAAACTGATCATGATTAATTTCCAACCCTAACAATGCCTTGTCATAATTGAGTTGTTGAATTTGAACATTAGCATCAGACTTTGCAAATGTCATCTTACGAACCTGAATAGGTGTTTGGAATGTCAATGCATCCATATCTTCTGTGGCAGTAGCATAAACTTTCCCAGCCTTACATAATGCCGCAGCCTGTGCCTCAGCCTCACATGGTGCCTTAATAACGGGAACACCCATCAATTGTAATAATCTCATACAATCCTCACTCTCTTTAGTACCAGCCCTGACTAATCGTTTATTTTGTTTGTTCTGTTCTTCAATATTACCACTTTCAGTGGCTACCTTTAATGCCTCCTCAGCTTTCAACCTTTGCTCACGACGTTTTAATAATTCACCACTTTTCATTTGAGGTGGCTTGCCATCAAAGACATACACAGGACGAATACCCTCCGTCAACAATCGGATAGTACGATTGAATATACCCTGAATATGCGAGGTGGTTTCACCATCGGCATTGGTTAAAGTCATGGCTTGACTGTTTGGATTGCCCTGACGGATTGCAATTAAAAATTGATATATTTGCATTGATGCATCTACTGCAATTTTACGACCGTGGAGTGATTTTAGTGGTACCTGTTTATTTATTTATATGTTGAAAGGTAGTGTATAATGTTAGATGTTTAAAGATTATGGTACAACTTGTTTAAGATTGATTGACGTATGCAATACATCTCATAGCTCATAAATCCAGCATACCCAATACAGTGCTTATATATTATTTCATATACACCAAATATACCTCATCTACACAATACCATTTACCACAGGCAATTGCTTGCTCAACTAACACAAGATGGTGCACCACAAGCATTTTTTTTTACATGCACCGACAAGTATTAAATATCTGCGGACTACAACACAATCACATACAACTCACATCACGAATACAGTCTGGTGCCTCATCAGAGAGGAGTTTAGCTAATCCTTTAATTCCCATGGTTGCTTGGGTATGTTTTGGTGATAGTGATAGTAAGAGTTTATTAGTAAGAGTTGAGATTGATATTCATTGTCATTGGTAGTTTTCATGAGAATTAATGAGAAAACTCTGTTTAAGCATTACACGTGTCTTTTTCTGGGCTGGAGCTTGTATCTTCCCTTTACTCTCTTTCTGCAGCCATAACTACAATGTGTGAGATGGTATAAGAGGAGAACTAGGAAGAGCATAGAAGAGAACCTTACAATACTATGGGCACATCATGTGAACATGTAGAGTAATATGTGTTGAACTCTTATTATGCTCCCATTCATTATTCAGAGCTAAACTACCCTGTTTGAGTATCCCCCGGCTCCCATGCATTGCTATCTAAATGTTTCATGATTCACTTAGACTCAACTCCAATGCAATAGCAAGCATGTCTTCATCTCCGTCGTCGTCAAAGTCTTCCTCGTAGTAGTCGTCTTCTCCTTCGCCTTCTCTTGCATTCAAGTAAAAGGGGCTATCTTGACGTTGGTCTAGACGTTCCAAGGTTTGAATATCATCAGAAAGTGGTGGCAGAGCTCCGAACGTACTACCACCAACCTCTTCTACTTCCCATTCTTGACAAGCTAATAAGGCGTCACTTGAAAGCAATCCAACTAGCTCAGAATAAGCTCGCTCAAAACGTTTCTCAAGCTCAGTCCCTTGTGATTCAAGAGTCCATATCTTTGCTTGAGTCAATACACGCTTGCGAAGCATGGCAAAGTGACGCCGCACGACATCTTCAAACCCTTTAGGTGGATACTTGAGCGGCTCAATAATTGCATGACGTAGTGTACTTAACCTCAAAGTATTGTTGTATCTAGCTGAGCCCTTCTTTCCAGCGGTTGTGTGCTCCATGCCCCCATGACCTCCTCCCTCGGTATAGTATGGCTCGGCAGTGTCAAGGATCTGTGCTTGAATGCTAATCAACACTTGTGCAAGTGAGGATTCCTTCGGATTCCATCGTTGAGCTTCGTTCCAACTTTCAGTTGTACCTAAGAGTGACAAACACACCTTGCCATCGTTATAAAGATTAGGACTGAACCTGACTTGGCCTCCACCTACGAAACAAGAAGAAGGGGCGAGTTAAGATAAAGTCATGTTGTTTAAATATAATAAGAGTAGGATACTACAAGCTCACCTGTCGTCATGAAATGTACCATTGGGGCCGCATTTGGATACAACTGAGGGTAACAGATATCAAATACGAACATGCCATACGCATAAGGCGTGCCCTGAGGTCCTACACACACCGCCCGTACAATATCCATCCTTTCCTCTGCATAGCATACGAATATTGATGCATTTGGGTGTGGCTTGGGCAAGTCTTTATATGCTCGGCGTGCATCCTTGAGAAGTACTTTTCCCAAGTTGGTGTTGCTACTTGACTTGGCGTTGGATGAGTAAAAATGATCCATTTGATCTGATGTTTCGGATGTAAAGCTGTCTGATGATACTAACCAAGCCTCGAGCTTTGATGTATATCCTTCTTCATCAATAGTATTCTCACTTTTCATAATATTGCTCTCCAAATTGATTATATCTGTCTCGTTCTTTACAATACTACCCTTAGTCTCGTCAACTTGTTGTTTCATTGTATAGAGTGTATCGACAAAGCTTTTTATTTGATCAATAGTGGCTATGCTTCCAATTGATGTGTGTGTGAATTGGTCTTGTACGGATGAGTGACGACGGCCTCGTTTAGACTCTTCTAAGCCAATCGTAGTGAGAGGTTTGTACTGGTTTCGCCACAGTGCAGAGTCAACATAACCATCTGCCTTTAGAATTGAGGCATTATCACCAGCTTTACATTGGGAGGTGGCGACTATCAACCTCTGAAATATCTGAAAGAAGTGATGAAGGTCGAAGTCATGATGTGTAACGAGTGAGCTGATGAATGCATTCTTTTCTTTCCCAGCTGCGATTGACCATCGGGATGCCAATGCAAAGAGAAGATGAGATATGATTGACACATCAAAGCCGAGTTCAAGCCCCGCGAATGTTCGCGCATCAAGAAGATCCTTCACCGAGTCTGATCCTGTTGTGTTCTGGCCAGAGGCATTCTTCAAAGCTTTATTAAAATCGACAAAAGGATGAGTAACTCCGTCAGATGATGAGAACTTATCTAGCAACGATATAACCATGACTGCAAGATCAGTTGATACTGAAGAGTTACCAAGAAGTTTTGCAATACTATCATCTCGAGATAGATAACATAATAGTAAAAGTTGTCTCCGCATGCCGGACAAAGAGTTTGGTAGGTGCTCATACATTCTGTGCAGCCTAGTCTTGGTTTGTCCAAACACTTGTTGTCCTCCAACTTGATGTTCGAGTATGTCACGAACATCCATAATCGTTTGATATAGAAAGTCAACAGAGATGCAAATCGATGCTGAAACGGACCTGACAAAGGTTTCCAATGTTTCTGTGCTCATTGACGTGATTGACTGCTTGAAGTCGCCACTTGGATGGAGCCATAAACGAAGAATTAGTTCACAAACCTCAGATTGGACTTGATTTTTGTGCATATGATTCTCTCGCTCGACATCGATTCCCTCTACTGCATCCATCGCAATAAATGTCTTGACAAGGTTGGGTCCTAGTTGCTTGGCCGCTACCGGCGATGAAAATACAGCTGAACCATGAACTTTGTTGTTCAAAGTTGAATATATATCCAACTCTCGATAATCAATAGCACATTCGTCGTCTTCATCCTTACTTTTACCCTTTCTTTGTTTACGCCTTTGGAGTGAAGCTTCATGTTGAACATTGGAGGCAATGAATGCTCCTGAGATACGCATTAACTCGGTCTGCACTTGAATAGATAGTGGTTGCTTGGATCCCAGTAGAATAGTCGCATATGTGACCGCTTGTTCTGCCTGTTGAGGAGAGATGCGTCTCTGAAATGATCTGGCGACTCTTGCAATATAATTTGATGGCAATTTAACTAAAGCCTCTGGTATCAAGGCAAACTCATGAGATCTTTCACGACTCTCACTAAGATCGGCAAGGAAGCGAAGTTGGAGGATTGAGAATTCTACCATGCTGTTCATTACAGCGTTGTCATTCAAGCATGTTTCATAACCAAGTAACACTGCTGCACATCGTTTGTACAGATCTTGAACAGGAGCCGTCTTGTCAAACGCATCAGAAGCCATTTTCCGAAGAGCGGAAAAGACTGATCGATACTTTTGTGAGTATTCGTCTTGTGTGCGTAGTGAAGGAAAGATTGATACTCTTAGAAGTGAAGAGGTAAGGAAGAAGAGCTCGGTACTCCCGGAATATACACTTGGAAGATTCTCGTCGCTGCTGTTTCCGGATATATCATTTACAAGCCGACGCTCGTCGATTGAGACGATTCGTAACCCATTTGGGCTGATTAAATAGCGAGTATCAAATGAATCGATTCCCTTCTTGTCGTAAGCTTTGGCTAAGTCACGGCCACATAACTCTAGAGTAGATAATGCTACTCCCAATAGATATGATTTTGTGGAACAGGTCTTGTGAACCTCTTCCCTTTCATCAAGCAGCTGTTCGTGAAGAAGATTTGCCTGCATCTCATTTGCCTGCACGAGCACACCAAGCCAATTAAAGACATTGTCCTTTCCATTACCACCTTTCTTTCTCATGCAGTTGTTCAGAATTCTACTCGTCTCACTTCGAGAATGCTTCATTATTGACCTTGTCTCGTTGATGACTGTCGATATTGATGGATCCACGTCTTTCCAGTGTATTAAGATAAAGAGAGGTGATTATGATTGTTAGCACATAGGGTACAAAGACAGTCTAGTGGCAGTACATTTGGCTCACCCTTTGAGTAATCAAAGTACCCCAATGGAAAGGCATTACAAGACGTCAACGCTTCATAGAAACGAGATGTTGGTACACTGTTTGAGGATCTTAGATGAGAACGTTCAAAGCCGATACAAGGCAGAGAGTATGCACCTAAGTGACACAGTGATCGGAGCATCGACGACGTTTCAAATGAGCTGCCAGATGATGGAGCTCTCTCAATCATAACTCTCAAGTCCTGAGTCAACGATATGGCAACTTCTTGTGAATTCACCATGAGATGAGTTATAGCAGACAAATCTTTACAAACAGATTCAAGCATTATAATTGACGAATCTTCAGGAGTTGGAAGGCGGTTGAGTGCTCCTTGGAGCATGGTCTTGGCTAGTAGAGATCCGTCAGATGATTGTTTGATGATTTCGCTTAGAAATCTCTTTGTGATGAGTAGAGTAGCTTTTGACTGATTAGAAGACATATCAATCAGTTCCCCGAGTGCTGTGTTCACAGCAAGAGAAGTTTTAGCTGCTGGTATGCTACTATTGTCGTATGCGTCCGTGAAGAGGTCCTCTTCATCGCTTTCTTCTTGTACATCCAATTGCAAAGATACATGACGGACGTCCTTATCTAGCCATGATGCCACGACTGATGCTAAATAGTCGCCCAAAACAGATAGGCACTTCCCTAGACCTTCTTTGTTCATAGCAGTTGTTCCGCCATCATTCTTACTACCTACACCGAACATGACGTTATCAATATTATCCCGGGCAGATGATCCATGAGTCTTGCAATGCCAAGATGCAGCTAGAGCAACATTACCTTTCCTATATGAATCGGTAAAGCCCAATTTTATACTCTTAGATGACGTAATTGACTGAAGAGCAGAATTCAACTGTGACCACTCCTCTGAATCTGGAGATGACTGTTGATGAGCTAGCAAGGGCAGAACAATCTTGGCTTGAGCACTCTGGGTTGTTGAAAATGATGTTGGAGATATCCTCTTCTTCCTTTGAACCCATCCCTCGCCACCCCAAGATCCTTTGCCCTGGGTGACACTGACGTCTGTTCCCAATATCACTGATAAGACCTCACAAAGTAGCTGTGCGGGTGGAGGAGTTGGCCGTTTGGTTGTTTTCTCTTTACTAACAGTAGTAGAGACTTTAAAAACGGGGGAAGGCACGGCTTCTTCTGAATTGGATCTTCTCTTTACCAGCTCTTCGCTAACATCGACCATTGTAGTATCAACACTCAGAGAAGTAGAAGTAGAAGTGGTTCCGTGTACTACCACTGGTTCGGATTTGGGAGCTAACTGTCTTTCGGAGGCCGGTGCCCGTTCAGGATGATTACTTTTACTTGTGGTGGCTTGTTGTTGATTGATATTATTAGCCGGTTTATTGGTATTAGCTGTTAGGTGAATTTTCTTAGCTAGCATGTTGTTTGCTGATTGATTGACGTTTTTAGATAACTGGTTGGTTTTCTTAGCTGAATTATTGATCATATTCTTATCTGGCTGATGAGATGTAGACTGGATATTTCTTTGCTGAGGCTGTGCTGTATTGCGTGGGCGTTGACGAAGTGTATTATTATCTCGTGATTGTTGGGGTATAAGGGGGTGATGCTCACCTCCGTCACCATCAGCACAAGTTATATTGCTACTGGCACCATTACTATTTCCGTCACTAAGCCTTTGTAAAGCCTTCTTCCGACGCTTTTTCCTCTCCTCTTCATCCAACATTATATGTTCGTTATTATCTTCTTTATTACTAGTAATGTATTTAAATAGAAAATAGAGTGCGGTGAACACTGTTGCTAAAGCGGATATTGCAACAAGGGCAGATGTAATAATAGCAACCTTAACAGCGTCAGACTCGTCAGGTGTATATTCCCAAGTTTCTGCCATCAAATACAATGGATGGTATAAAAAGATACTTCAATAATAGGGATGTATAAATAGTATATCTATATCACTCTTTTCTGATGTGTACACCGATACGTTGTTCTTGGAGGACTAATATGATATACAAGATATTGATATACAAAGAGAAAAAAGGGATGTTGTAAGCTAGTGTTCATGATGTAGTAACACACCCAAAACCTCCAAAGTTCATACACGTTCAACCAAAAGATATCACTCTTCTTCTATCTTACTAATCGAGGATAGATATCATATCATGCCCACAGCAACAACTCATGTTATCTATCAATTGTAATTAGTATATATCTGGACTGCTTATTATACCCCATGACAAATAATAAACACACACATGAAACGATTGCCCAAAACTGTTTCCACATAATGTGGATGAACCACAACATAATCTCATGCAAATTGATACTCTATACATAAATGCAAATTACACCTACCGCATCCGGATGTTTCTATATGAAAACTTTGGTCAAAGTATACCATAGATCCAAATCACAACAACACGACATGTGTAACAAATAAAATATAAACACCCAACAATTGCAATGATTTAAGATTTAGTTGGGTATTGTTGGTATTCGTCTAAGCTCTCGCCTCTAGAAAAATCTTAATCCCAAAGCATAACGACTTACCTAAATACACGATACTTCTCTTAATTATTATCGTAGAATGGTTCTTCGTTTTGCACATAATGATTTTGAAAAGATTTTATGATGGTATCTTTTGGTATCTTTAGTATCAGGATTTTTCCTTCTGAGGCATGAAACCTGCCTACATGTGGCTGGAAAAGTATGGTGGAGGGCCTTACTATCATGCTGAGAGTGTTCATCAACTTGTTATGTACATATACAATGCCAAACAACCACTATTGCAGCACCTACATGATGCCATACCCCCACTTGATGGCCAAACATTGCCTGAAAGTCGGCAGAAAATCAGGATTTTTTCAGGATCCGAGGCATGAAACCTGTCGACATGTGGCTGTAAAAGTATGATGGATGGACTTACAATCATGCTGGGAGTGTTCATCAACTTGTTATGTACATATACAATGCCAAACAACCACTATTGCAGCACCTACATGATGCCATACCCCCACTTGTTGGTCAAACATTGCCTGAAAGTCGGCAGAAAATCGACATCTGAGGCATGAAACCTGCCTACATGTGGCTGTAAAAGTATGATGGATGGACTTATAATCATGCTGGGAGTGTTCATCAACTTGTTATGTACATATACAATGCCAAACAACCACTATTGCAGCACCTACATGATGCCATACCCCCACTTGTTGGTCAAACATTGCCTGAAAGTCGGCAGAAAATCGAGATCTGAGGCATGAAACCTGCCTACATGTGGCTGTAAAAGTATGGTGGAGGGCCTTACTATCACGCTGAGAGTGTTCATTAACTTGTTATACACCCTTACAATGCCAAACAACCACTATTGCAGTACCTACATGATGCCATACCCCCACTTGATGGCCAAACATTGCCTGACAGTCAGCAGAAAATCAAGATTTTTTCAGGATCCGAGGCATGAAACCTATCGACATGTGGCTGTAAAAGTATGATGGATGGACTTACAATCATGCTGGGAGTGTTCATCAACTTGTTATGTACATATACAATGCCAAACAACCACTATTGCAGCACCTACATGATGCCATACCCCCACTTGTTGGTCAAACATTGCCTGAAAGTCGGCAGAAAATCGAGATCTGAGGCATGAAACCTGCCTACATGTGGCTGTAAAAGTATGATGGATAGACTTGCAATCATGCTGGGAGTGTTCATCAACTTGTTATGCACATATACAATGCCAAACAGCCACTATTGCAGCACCTACATGATGCCATACCCCCACTTGATGGTCAAACATTGCCTGAAAGTCGGCAGAAAATCGAGATCTGAGGCATGAAACCTGCCTACATGTGGCTGGAAAAGTATGGTGGAGGGCCTTACTATCATGCTGAGAGTGTTCATCAACTTGTTATACACCCATACAATGCCAAACAACCACCATTGCAGCACCTACATGATGCCATACCCCCACTTGATGGCCAAACATTGCCTGACAGTCAGCAGAAAATCAAGATTTTTTCAGGATCTGAGGCATGAAACCTGCCTACATGTGGCTGTAAAAGTATGATGGATGGACTTACAATCATGCTGGGAGTGTTCATCAACTTGTTATGTACATATACAATGCCAAACAACCACTATTGCAGCACCTACATGATGCCATACCCCCACTTGTTGGTCAAACATTGCCTGAAAGTCGGCAGAAAATCAAGATCTGAGGCATGAAACCTGCCTACATGTGGCTGTAAAAGTATGATGGATGGACTTATAATCATGCTGGGAGTGTTCATCAACTTGTTATGTACATATACAATGCCAAACAACCACTATTGCAGCACC
>Ga0214478_101481_pt1 | contig 11639 bp, 8 predicted proteins | sample M1_20Mar14CPVII9_2_FD_178001 | JGI IMG/M metagenome (GOLD analysis project Ga0214478, IMG submission 178001) | Marine eukaryotic communities from Monterey Bay, California, United States - M1_20Mar14CPVII9sort6BwellD7 | ecosystem: Environmental > Aquatic > Marine > Unclassified | place: USA...
GAGGAATAAGGAAGGAAGTAACGTGCAGCACTTGAATACAGAGTTTGATGAAGATGAGGACTCTCTGAAACTAGCCCCCAAAGTATTGGAGAGTATTCAGCTGGGTAAGTCTGAGGTTATTTATAAAAATCTCCCATATAACTATTCCTATGGGAGATTTGTACCCCCGATGTCAATTATGTATGAGGTGCTGCGTGGTTGGAAGATGCCTGAACTTTTTGAGCGAGCTAGTGGTCGGTAAAAGTAAGTTGAATATAGGATGGGATATACTAAATACTAGCTTAGCTCTTAATAAGTTAGTTGTCCATATTCTTCTCCTCTTTCTGTCTCTTGATCTAGTGGAATCATTCATCTTAAGCAATTGCAAATGATCACTATACCTTCTCTTCTTTTACCACTCTCATCTAATAAAAGCAGCACCAACCAAAGCACTAACAATTAATATCAAACCCAAGAACGTTCCCAACACCAATCCACCTTTATGTAAGCCCCAATAATGCCGGTAGTATTGTTCACTAAATCGATCGGTACGATAATCATCACATATTATCCATCCAGCGGATGACGATGTTGATGCGTTATTGCTACTGTCGTTGCTATGTTCACTATTATTTGATATAGTAGATGTGTCAGATATTATTGACATGTCAGAATGATCAGGTGATAGTAGGATACTACGTTTTTTCTTCCATGATGATAGGTGATTTAATGTACGCTTTGTTTCTATTGGACTGAGCCGGGGCATTGTGCTGTTTGTCTAAGATGAATGTCTTATTGTATGTATTGCAATATGTGTGTGATGCCTAAATGAAGGAGGAGATGATAGCATATAATGAGTGGAAGAAGAATAAGTTGTGACAACGACTGACGTTGATGTCATGTTAATCAGATTTGAACACAAGATGTGCTCACTTTTTTTTGACACCCCCCCCCACCTAAAACTTACCTCCCTCTTTCCACCGTTAGTAGAACTATTTAATTATTGCAATATATGCTGATGTCTAAAGGAAGTTAGGGTTGGCATATAGTGATGAGGGGGAAAAGAACAAGTATATGACACGACATTCGATGAGTTGACAAACATGCGTGCTCACTTTTTTGACACCTCCCCGATCCGATCAACTCACCTCCCTATTTCTGCTATTACCAATGTGGCGTGATATTTATCTGGTTTGTAATGTATAGCGTCTTGATTATGATTGCTAGCGCCGACGGAAGTGACATCATTTTGTTTTTTTATGACAGCTCAGATTTCCGTTTTGTCGCTTCTGATTCACATAGACCTCAGTGTCGTTGTGACTCTTATTGTCGTAATCGAAATGCACATAAAATCTCACAAGTTGTATGCATGATTTAGTGGTCGTAAGATGGGCCTTTATGGTATTTGGTGGATAGATATGCTACATATAAACCATATCTTAGTTTCTCCGATATATACATATACACAACTACTAGCTTACTGTTAACCGGATTTGCAAATCGATATACACTGTCTACTGCAATACAATAACAATGGGCTCATCAACTCACTCAGATAATGAATCAGTCTATTCTAATGATCCACCATCTATTGCAAGTCGGGGTAATAATGACGATGCATCATCCATCGGAGCACAATCATTACTATCCTCCTTAGCCGAGATCCCTTCAAAAGCAAAACGTCGTCAAATGAAACAATCCCGTACTGCAAATCATCGTGAACGAAGTAATAGTAAACAAAGAGATGCAGATGGTAGTGTAGTTAGATCACGATCTCGGCATAATTCACGTAAAGATCCTGAATATAATGATGATGAATCTACAGTAGCATCAAATACTATTGCAAGTGAATCTGTATTCACTGCCAATATAGTCGAAGAAGGTCGTCACTCTTCCTACCGTTCTTCCCGAGGTAATTCTAAATCACGGTCATCTTCACGGGGTTCTAAACGAAAGAAGAAAGAATTATGTACAACAAATTGTTCACCATTCAATATATGTTCCGGTGTACATATTAAAACATTAATATTTTGTATATTGGGTACAACCGCTATTATGAAGTTAACATCCAATCCACCTGTTATTAATAGTTCACATGGTGTTTCCGGTGATAATAATAGTGGAGGATTGGGTAGTAATGGATTGGAAAGTACAGTATACGGTGGTGAAAGTATGCGTGATTTAAAGAGTAATTTAAGAGGTAGTAGTACTGTTAGTGATGTATTAGATATTGATGGCGTTGTTAAGCCTACGTTTAATGATGGGAGTGATGAAGAAGAGGGAGATAGTGAAGATGTAGACGAGGAAGGAGATGAGGATGAAGAGGAAGGCTCGGGAGATAAAGAAGAGAATGAGGATGATACGGATGAATTAAACGAAGCATTTGACCCACCCGAAGATATTACCGAATCACAACAAGAACAATTCAATCAACAACAGCTTGGATCGTTAGGAACGCCAATTGAACAAAAGCCGAATTCATTAATGTCATCACCCGCTGCTAATTCATTATTACAATCGGATGTACCACCCCCTCCTTCAATCGAGGAGGATGCAATTGAGACAACAATTGATGGCGGTGAGGATAGTGTGCAACAAGAAAACGCTGTTGGGGATGTGAATGCACTTGCTACTAACTATGAGGGAGGAGGATTTACCTCTCAATTACAATTACCTCAACTGGCTACTACTACTCAACAGCAGCAGATGACGGGGTTAGTAAGCTCGGATCCTTCATTGACTGGTCAGCCACAATTTGCAGTAGGTCAGACACCAGTACTTGGTGCTGATGGCACTGTTCAATCTCCCTTATTACAGACACAGCAGGTTCAAGGAGGTGCCGCGGTTAGTGGTCTCGGACAAACTCAGACAAGTCTTCTACAACCCCAGCAGCAACAGGTCGTCGGTCTTTCACTTCCCGGATCTGCCCCTGTACAACATCAACAAGATGCAAGTTCTCAATTACTACAGTTGCAAATCTCACCAACCGGTGGCCTTACCCCCAGTAGTACTGGTGGTGGAGTGGATGTAAATGCCGCACAGCAAAGATTAGATGAACATGCCTCGAATGGTTTCGATGTTGAAAGTGCACAAGCCAAACTTAAAAAGTTACAAGATTTACAGGCTCAATTGGCTGCACGCCAGGCTGCTCAACAGCAGCAGCAGCAAATGGTACCAGCTAGTGGAGTTGCTGGAGTTGCTTCTCCCTTGTCTCCTTCCCTTAATGGAGGAGATGCCGCCGAACCTCTGGCACAATCTGCTACTCAAGAACAACAAGTAGCTCCTCCAGTAGATACCGTCGGATCATCTTTAGGTGCATTTGATCCAACATTGTTTCAGCCACCAGTTGCTGATCAACAACAGCAACAACAGGTTCAAGATGCACCAAATGGAGGAGGAGAGTTTGCTGCCCCATCTGTACAGCAAGATGGACCTATTATTCAAGAACAAGCCGCGGTGGCAAGTGAATTGGAGCAACCTGCTATATCATTTGAAGTGGCAGCACCAAAAGCTGAATTTGATCCATTTAGACCTGTTTAGGACATTATAGTGTACCATGAACATAATTAGGAGTGTATATAAAAACACTATGACAAGTTGTGCATATCATATGTCTCTTTTCTCAAATCACAGCTACCGGTCTCCAAATACCAACCAGTATTGCAACTACTTATTAATTAGCAACCTCATTCTGGGAGACTGTTGGTAGTAAGGCACATAGTCTAATGTAGTATATTAAGCTTAGATAATTTACCTAACAATACTCTAGCATTTACTAATTATATGTAAACATATGTGTTTGTTATGCTTAACCTATCGATCCTGAGCAGCGTGATATTTCTCCTGCATTGCGTTGATAGCGTCCCTATCCTTACTTTTCATAAGATCCTTTGCTGTCTGGAATGCACGGAGGGTTTGCGTCAGGTCCTCTTTTGTTAGTAACTTGTCTCTGTATGCCTTCATCAAACCGTCCATTGATTGTTGATCACCTGCACTAGCTGCTACTTTGCAATGCCTGACACTTTCATCAATGTTCCTTCTTTTTCCATGATACAGAGCAAGGTATTGGTGAGCTGATACTGATCCTTTCTTTGCACCTACTTCATAAAATTTCAATGCTTTTGATTTATCTTGTTCCACTACTATACCTTCGTCATAACGGCATCCAATGTTAACGAACGCATCGGCATGACCAAGTTCGGCCGCACATATACGCATTTCAAGTGATTTGGTATCACTTTGCAATATCTCCTTCCCGTTTTTGTATCGCTCGGCCATTTGCATAAATGCTTCTGGATTCTTCTTCTTCATTAACTTTTTCAATGCTTTGATGTTATTCATCATGCCATGCTTTCTGAGTGGTGCCTCCTTGGAGATCTTGTTAGTTTGCACTTGGCGCATGGTATCCTATGGTATCCTTTTGGTACTTACTCTCATAAAAACATAAACTTATTCGGAACTAGATAGTAGGAGGTAAGAGGAAGATGTTGTCGTCCAGCGTGTGATTTGAATATGAATATAGGATCACCCGCCATTAATTGCAATAGTGGGTCGGCTGGCACTTCAACAGAGCCATCCCCTGGCAATAACCTCCCGCCGTTATTTGTATTTGGTCAAAATCAAGATGGTGCACCTCATTTCAGTCAAAATATAATAGCACAGGCCTCCACCACATCCAATAACAATACTAACAATGTATCAAACAATAGTAGCACCCAATGTAATACAAATTACGCATTCACTACACCTTCAACTAAAAATAACTCAACCAATGATAAAAATGGTGTACCTTATCAACAACAACCAACATCATTTGAGGCTGTACGTGCACCTTGGGACCAAGGCGGTAGTGCACATATCTCACGCCTATTTGCTTTGTCAAATAATAGAACCAATGGCAATATAAGTAGTAATTATATTACCAGTAGTAGTAGTAAGAAGAGAAAGGACAGGGGTAGTACTGATAGTAGTGTATCATTAAGTAATAGTATCCAAAATAACAACATCCAACAAGAATTACAACAACCTGAAGAGGCTGATGATTTACGTATTGGAAACATTGCAAATCTTCATAAAATTATCAAATTATTACCTTCTCAACATTCTAAAACTGAAACAATTGGGTTGATGTGTCTTCATTCTATTGTTAATATGCAGATTGGTAAATTGATATTTAATGATAATAATAATATGTGGCTTGTCATGGATGACAAATACCTACTGACAACGAATGATGATCCCAGGTACACTGGATTAGACTTTGAACCAACATCAGAAGTGTATGGAACAAGTGTTAAAGATTTTCTTGAGGAGGTTTATGCACATGTCATAATGAATGAGAAATTGTTAGTTGAGTTATTGGGTGGTAGTAAAGAGGCATATCTAATCCTCAATCATATATTCGCTCAAAGAGCGCTTTATCAGCAGGAGCATTAGAAACTATCCATAATGCAAACTACGATCAATACAGGACGGACGGAGTCGTCCCATTCATTAGTGAGGTCCGATACCTACGTGAAGGAATGTAGATGCATCAAGGGGTTGTAGGAAGTCTTCATCTTCATCTCTACTAGCGGTGGTTGATTTATTTTATAGAGATTATAACTTGTAAACTTTGTGTTGTGATTATGAACAACTAGATTCGTCTGAATATGAAGTATTGTCATTGTAGTACTCTACAGATTACCTAATTTCTTGGATGGCATCATTCTGTTGACAGAAGGGGCACTTATGCTCTTCAATTGTTTTTGATACACCTTTTTTGTTTAGGTCTGTCTGCATATGTTTGTAGGCGCATCCATTACAGATAGTCTTTCCGCAGCAAAACTTGAACATTGATTGATTTCTATTGAATGGAAGTGGAATAAGACATATCGGGCATTCCTCTTTTTCGGTGATTGGTGCAAAGATATCAATGTTTGCCGTCTCGGTTTGTGCAGTGGAGAGTAAATTATCAAGCCGTGCCTCTAATTCTAATGATGCCATTTGATTGAATTGATATAAAGTTGATAAATTGATGTGCCTTACTTTGTGTATGCAAAGCCTATTTCTCTTGCTTGATGTACTACAGAGTAAATGCACACCAATATCGTCGTATATACCCCAACGTTCCTCTTGATGTGTAAATGAGGATATGCCGTCCGCTTATTTGATACTAACAATATTATACTAAAGCCAACCAATGATACATTTATAGGTACACCAAACAAAAGTTGCAACTCAATGTTGTTATTTTATGGTTTAAAGCACAGCCAACTTCACCGCCACTGGATATTCAATTACCTACTACTAAAGAAGAAGAAAAACTACAATATGATCTTCAATTAATCATAATAGGAGGTGCAGCAACAAATGATAATATAATAATATCCACTTTGAGACAAAACCACCTCACAATCCAAGTGCACGCCACTCGATAGGTAGACCAACTTCACTCTCGGTATAGACCAAGAACCTTTTCGAATTCGAAAGGGCCCATTTTGAGTGACCTGAATACCGTATTGAGAGGTATCCTATTTTCAAGGTATCCTTCTCTCCTTCCTTTCGGCCTACATACGGATAGTAAGGGGTTGCGCCGACGTATCCCATTCGTCCAATACATAACTCTCGGTTCCGATACTCGGCAAATCGATGCATCGATAGCATCACTACCATCCCGTTGAGTCTCAAGTTCCAGAAGAATCGCTGTGTATAACCAGAAATGATAGAAGTTTATGCATTGAATTACACTATTGATTCTATTTAAGTACATAGTTAATACTGTTTTCCTATTAGTTATTAATGCAGTGTATGATTTCATATATTATATCAATTCAATTATTGTATTAGATCTATTTAGTACTGTTTATCCCTCCCATTTTGAGCAGGATATGTTACAAAACATATGAAATGTCACCCCCCATATCCCCCATTACGAATAGATACGCATTCCATTGCCCCCCTTTAGCAGTATTTACACCACCCCCTTTAACTGTTTGTATATCTTTCCATTTAATACGGTTGATTGTTGTATGTGGTGCCTTCTATTGCAATAGATAGGCACTTATCACTCAAATCATATCATTCCCCCCAATAAAAAACACCAATCTATCATATTACCTTCACAATCATATAAACTAATCCTCAAACATTACTTCCGATTATATACCAATTAATGGTGTCTTTAATCTATTGCAATGGTTTGGGGGGTGTTTATTGTTGTGTCTGAGAGGTGTAATAAAACCTCTCTATTTTGTATTGTAATACCACTTAATAATTTTGCAATAGCCTCCCCTATAGCCTCAGTTGTATGTAGTATCCGGCTGGTATATCACTAACAGCATCTAATCCGCCTATTCACCGACATATGTATTGCAATGTAGCCCATTAAATGGTATTAATAGATGGAGGAGGGAATTGTTGTACGATGATGTGTGCAGTATTATTGTCGTCGTAATAGCAACGAAATATGCGCCGCCTACGCGCTATCAGCGGCGAGATAAACCGATCAATGTTGCAATGATATCATAGGGCACCGATGAATACGATGGGTGTGCTCTGCGGCGGCGGTGGACGGCGTAGGAGTATGCGATAGTAGGGCGCTATGTTGGTGAGATGAGGAACAGTTAGTTTATTCCCCTAAAGGGGCAGTTTAGGAAGTCTTTTGTGTTCTTGGTCACCCCTTCCACGGGGTCGTACCAACCCTCTTTCTGGGGTCGTAAGACCCCGCCGATCGCTCACTGTCACATCTCGAAAAGGCTACTCTAATTTTGCCCTGACCTCGACAACTTTTTTTGGATACCGCTACTAAGCTTTCTCCGCTAACAAAATGGTGCCTTCTACTACTATCGTCTCCTACTCAATATAGACTGATCTTCACTACTAATCCTATGAAACTTAAGCTCCTCTATATATGAATATTCGATATGCGGCTTTATTTGGTGACCAACAGTTTATTATTAATGTAGAACAACACATCACCACTTTTCAGGCTGTAATGCACCTATTTAATTAAGTAGTGGTTGAATTAATCATTGTGGTAGTGTGTTTACTCCTAGGCTGCTATTGCTAATTAATATATATGATATTAGAAGCAGCTCAGGCCGGTTATCATGTTATATAAGATGCTATATCCTCCACAATATAATTATATTTATTTAATGATGCAATTATGTGCATCTACTAATAGTGTATGTAAAAGGGATGATGTAGTATATGTGAGCATCTGTTGCAATAGTATATCTTTACCTAAGTAGTTAGACCGCCGGTAATATAGCAGGATAGGCACTCCCTACCATATAGACCATGTATTCCACCATTGTTGATAGCAACAATAAAAAAATAACTTTTTTAGAAGGCTGATGAAAATAATTTATTTCTTACTCTACAGTAGGATTTAGACAATAGGAATTAGAGTTAAGATTGTTGATGATATCCACAAACCTATCCTCCTATATTTACTTAGTAGTTTATACCATGGCCGCCGCTAGAGGCACCCTCTTAGACCTCATATTACCATCGTATGCTTTTAAGGCATAAAAAACTTCTAGGGTATTGTTGAAGGTGGGGCAAAGATACCGCATGAGCGATCGGCGGGGGTACTACGTCCAGAAAGAGACAAGTAGATACCCCCGTGGAAGGGGTGGTTCTTGGTCTATCGAGAGTAAAGTAGGATACCAAAAAAACGAATTAATTTATGCCCACCGCCGACAAGAGGGCCTACCTACTTCCTGAATTGCTTCTACCAGCGGCTGAGCATGCCATCGGTATATCTTCTTGTACAGACCGAATAATACTCTCTTATTTTCCCTGCTCTCGGTTGTGAAAAGGAAGCAACAATGTCACACTCTTTCACCGATGCAACTCCTATCGAACAATCAATATTCCTCTTATTCATGATACTATGGATAATATACGGTATATTAAATCAATATGCATCAATTAATAAAATAACATTCGATGCTACACAATTAGTATGGACACAAGAGGTGTTAAAGATAATACTTTCATTAATACTGTATCGAATACAAGATGGATATTTGATACATTTAAAGAATGAATTGAAAGAACATTGGAGGATGATACTTTGGTATTTGATACCGGCGGGTTTATATGCATTGGGTGATATACTGACATATGTTAATTTAAGAGTGTTTGATCCAGCAACATTGCACTTATTGGGTGAGATGAAGTTGGTAGTTACTGCAATAGTTCATCAGCAACTATTTCGAAAGATGTTACACAAATCTCATTGGTTTGCACTAATAATCATTACTGCCGGTTGTTTATTGAAAGCATTGGATAGCATGGAGCTATCCAATGCTTCAGAAGTTGCATTAGAAGATATAAATACACAAACAAATAGTACAGCCGATAGTGATGAAGATATAACAACAAACGTACATCATCATCCAACACCAACAATTTTCAACTACAGTCTCATAGGTATACACATCTTAATCACAACGGTAGCAGGTGTATTCAACGAGAAGCTCCTCAAAGATAAACCGGCTATATGTATCAATTTACAAAACTTATGCCTATATTTTAATGGTATGCTATTCATCTCATTAGGTATGATGATAATAGAAGGCACATCAAATGACGAAAACAAAACAATATCGGAAACATTCATATCATATTCAAGTCTTGTAGCATTATTTTCACAGCCTTCTGTGGCAAGCATGGCAGTTATAATGTCAATTGGTGGTATAGTAACAAGTCGATTCCTTAAAGTCTTCGATTCGATACGAAAGTCAGTGGCAACAGCGTTGGTTGTTGTTTCGTTACCTCTACTCAGTAGACTCATCTTTCATACACCAATAACTGTCAAAATGATAATATCTATATTGATGGTAGTGCTTGGTATGAATATCTACACATCACAGCCTCCACCAGCACGGATAGATGAACAGACTATCAAGACAAAGAATAGTAATGCCGAGGAAGCTAGTGAGAATGACGAATCGGAACTCTTTTTACCGTCTATTGCTCTTCCGGGTAGGCAGCATACAATTCATGACCACAATAGAAATGGCAATGGATTTGTACAAGAAATGTCAAAGATACGGCAGAGTAACTTGACGGTTGTATGAATAACATAATAATTACTCAAACGGGTTCTTAATGTGAAACTAAGCTAGTCTATACTTAACAGCCCCCTATTTGTCAGCACAGCCAAGGCACAACTTTCTATATACCATATGTCTAGTCCTCTCCCTCTGACAAATCATCCAAGCCTGCCAAAGTTCCCGAAACATCACCGCCAAATGCATCCCCAAATGAACTATCTCCCCCAAATCCTCCCATACCAGGCATACCCCCGCCTCCCATACCACCCATACCAGCAGCACCACCCGACATCTGTCCCATAATATTCTTTAAATCATCATCACTTAAATTCTTCATAACATCAATTAATCCATTACACATTTCTTTCCATTTCATTTGATCTTCAATTAATTCTTTTACTCCATCCCATCCACCTGGAAAACTTTGTGCTAATTGTGTTTTTAATTGATTTAACATCATTGTCATCATTGGATTATCACCCTTTTCCATTTCTGCTAAGGTATTTAATAATGATGTACGCATAGTTTCTAATTGAATTTCCATTTTAGTTGGATCGTTCATCATTTCTTTAAATTGTGGTGATGATAATAATGATGTGAATTGTTCCATTGATTGTTGTAATTGTTGTGGTGTTGGTGGATTTGACATGTCGGGTAAGCCATTTGGTCCGAGATTCATCCCTGATAGTAATGATGACATATCTGGTGTCGTTGAACTACTATCCCCATCATCTGCTCCTCCACGCGGTATAGATTTTATAAAACTATGACGATTTGTAGAAGCGAGGAAGGTAGGACTACGTCCTGCCGTTGTCGTGGCTACACCACATGATATGAGCTGTAATTTATATGTAGGAAAAGAATTGCAATATGAGAGCGATATCACACGGCGAAGCAATGATTACAGTAAGATACAGTGGAAAGTGATATGAAAAAAAAAAAATGCACATCATATGCAAAATTCAGTCTACAAAGCCGCCGATCTCCCGCATATCCTTTGCAATCAATGAATAACAACACGCGATACTCACAGTATATATAAATGATGAAGACCTCATATTTGATAGCGCCGAGTATTCAATAGAGTTGGTAGTGAAGATAGACCTGATAGACCGATCCGTAAAATGACGCGGCGAATGAACGGCTTTATTCACCAAGAGGTGGCTCAATTTATTGATGTATGATAGGCCGATCAGCGGCGCCGTATATTATGGCTGTTTGTATAATGACATATTAAACCACTGTACACAATGGTGCGCTTATTAGTAATCTTTCTACTGGTGTTAATATCACCTCATGTCAGTCATTGCAACGAGGATACCACAAGCAATCAAAGTTCAAAAGATTATAAAATTTGCAATGTACTTGGTGGTTTAGATGTTACACGATATATATCACGAGATGCGCGATCATTCTTTGCGGGTGCAATAGATGATGTGGAATTAGTTCGCGAGGTGATAAGTGAAGTGGCCATAAATGGTGGATTAGGACATCAATTATCATTATATGAATTAGACCATACATTGGATAGAATTGGTAGAATAAAAGAAGGTTTGTTAGATAGTAGTATTGATAGTAGTAGTACAGTCGAGGCAGGATTGGGTTATGTAG
>Ga0214478_101482_pt1 | contig 11632 bp, 9 predicted proteins | sample M1_20Mar14CPVII9_2_FD_178001 | JGI IMG/M metagenome (GOLD analysis project Ga0214478, IMG submission 178001) | Marine eukaryotic communities from Monterey Bay, California, United States - M1_20Mar14CPVII9sort6BwellD7 | ecosystem: Environmental > Aquatic > Marine > Unclassified | place: USA...
CCGGTTCGGGACAACAACAACCAGTGCCTCAGCAATTCCTGTCGAGTGGTTTGAATGGAGATTGGCATAGTGAGAATGATTTGAATCATCGTAGAGAAATGATTCAGCACATGTAAGTTCTTGAAGAGGGTGTGTTGATACTCCACCTTCCTTATGGAATTTGTTCCTAACATTTCTTTCTCACATTTAGAAAAAAGCTGTTGAAGCAAAAGGACAATAATGCCTCATCTACAAAGTTCCCTCAGATGATTAAGCAGTTAGAAGTATCCCTCTACCGCTCGGCTTCCTCCCTAAAGGCCTATTCAGATACAACGACCCTCAAGATGCGTTTGCAGCAGTTGGCAAGGGAAACTATTAGGAAGACACAAAACAGTCAAAAGGGCAGAGGTGGAAATGAAAGTGGTGGAGGAGGTGGCAGTAATGGTAATAATGGGGTCACCCAAGACCCTGTCTTGAGCATGCCACAGGATCAGTCGATGGATATGATGCAACAAGGCAACCCCGATGCAATGCCTGGCAACGGCATGATGGCGCCACCACAAAGTCAGATGAGCAACATGGGCCCTCCACAACAGATGGGTGGTCCTATGATGAACGGCATGCCTCGAATTCAAAACAACATGTTTTCTCTTGGTCAAAACATGCCCATTCCCCCTCAACAACAACAACAACAGTCTCGGCGTTCGATTAATGGGAATGCAGAAACCCCTTCTAATGATACTGATGCCAAATCTCGTCACAAACGTCAACGTCTTTTGTTACTCCGTCATGCATCCAAGTGTACAGCCGAAAATGGCACATGTTCAATTACTCCCCACTGTGCTGAGATGAAGGTATTATGGAAGCACATCGCCGAATGTAAAGATCAAAAGTGTTTAGTTCCACACTGTGTGTCTAGTCGTTACGTATTAAGCCATTACCGTCGGTGTAAGCCTCCGTGTAATATTTGTGACCCCGTGAAGGAGATTATTAAGAATGGTGAGGTTGATCCAGTCATCACGGGTAACGGACCAACGAGTTTGGGACAACGAACTACCCCACCTATTGATGATACGATGCAACAGCCAAGGAATAAGAGGCAAAAGGAAGGAGAAATTGAACAATATCAACTGCAATTTTTCAGAGGATGACCTTCTCTATATGATGCTTGTGTCAACTCGGCGAAGAGAGGAAATACAGGGCAGATTCAAACTAAAGCAAAAGACAAATAATCTACTATCAAAAGATTATTTCACTAAGTACTCATATAGTCACTTTTCTCCTAGAATGATCATTAGTTGTACCATTCATCTGCCATTGAGGATCGAAATAACCTTCTATACCGACTCTAAAGTCAAAACTAACTCTAGTCCAAAGTGAATGATTTGGATTGACGTAATGTCTACATGTGGTACCATGAAAGGATGCCACCTCACCATACTCAGCCTTGAGTGGGTGATAATCATTGGCAAGGTGCTTTGATTCTACCCATAAATCAACACCCGTCTTACTACGACTTGTCAATGGCAACCAAAAGTTGAGTTCACCGTTTTGATGGCCATACTCTGAAAGATGCGCGTTTCACAATGTATGAAGATGAAAGAGGGGAGAGATAGTAACAGCTTATGTTAGTAAATCTGGATTAAAAAGGCAGTCAAATAAAGAAAGTTCAAATAAAGTAGTCAAATCACCGAGACTTCCTATTGAACACCACCATAACACACAACAAAACAACACAAACTCGGACTTTCCTCTATCATTATGAGCCCTGACGGATGCCCTGGCTGGACCTATATTAAGATAAAAGAGAGATAAATGTAACGCAATAAAATTAGGCATGAGTATCCAAATCAAGTAGACTTCACACTAAGCACATCAATTCATATGATATAACAATACAAACGCGGACTCGCCTGGTTGAATCCGAAGAGTTGGCGGTCGTTGGTAGTGAAAGGTGATTGGCTTGTTGCTGTTGTCATGAGCTCCAGCGGTCACAAGCCTTGCCTTCATATGCGGTAGCACCTTATTGACAACAAACTTGTCGAATAGATTGAGGAATTGAGTATCGGAAGCTACCATTTCCGATAGATAGTGTTGTCTTTCCTCAAGCTTGCCTTTTTGACACTTTCGTTTGAATGTTGTCAATGGTACTGTAAAGTTGTCGAGCTTTATGGGTAGGTTTGTTCCATCGGCTAGGGTTCGAAAGGTACCAACCAAATCTTGATCGCATCGCTGAAGCATATCGATAACAGATCCATGGAAATCATATTCAGCAGTAGAGTATGTCAAGACATCTTCCTTGCACAAATCAGCTGGCAAAAAGGTTGTATTTGTCATCTTGCCATCACTTGTCTTTGGGTTCGGATTAGTCTTCTGACGATGGCTCAGTGAATATTTGACACGATGTGCCGATGATCGAAGTGTGGGGATACCGGCAGTGTACTTGAAGGGGATCCCGTCCTTCGTTGCCACATCATTCTTATTTGCAGTAAACTGTTGAGCTTGGGCTACCTTTCTCTTGCTTTCTTGAGTAGCAGTGGTTGTATCTTCATCCTTCTTCTCCTCTGGATCTACACCATTCTTCTTGTTAATCCTTTCGGTCTTCCTCTTCTTAATCCTTTCAGCCCGCTTCTTCTCCTTGATAGCCTTCTTCTTTGCAATTTCCAATTGCCGTTGTTGTTTTTGAACCTCTCTTGACCTCTCATGTTCCTTCTCTTTTTCATCATTTGCTCTATGCAATGCTTCTCTTGATGGTAAACATGAAGGCACAATTTGCAATACTGCTTTATGATTGTTTGGCATGCAGTACATTATACCATTGGATGCTAGGACACCTCCTTCCCACTTCTCCAAGACATTACTTGGTTCCGGTAGTTGCCAAGTCGACACAACCACTTGATTGATAATATCATCTTCACCCTCCGGTGCCCCTGTACGGATGCGAAGAACAGTCTCAGCAGCTAAAGGTATAGCATAGACACATCCTTCTTGCTTTGTTGTTAAGCCGTTCTGCCATTTATTTTGATATAATCGTTCCATCTTGGCATCGCGTAAATTTGGTCCAACACTTCTTGCAATTCTATTGACAGTATCAACTTGTAATACTCGTTCACTACCAGATGGGAAGCAATATACATGTCCATCCGTGCCAGACATGGCCCCGAGATATTTGTACTTTTTATCAGTTCGATGTCTCCCTGTAGCAATATCATTTGGAGTCTGGCCTTCTAAAATGTATAATTCTGGTTCAGGCAGTTGTGTTGTTGACTTTGTATCTTCATCTGATGATGTTGCAGCAGGAGGATATGCAGGTTGTAATGCAGGTACAATGCATAAAACAGTATCAACATTGTTTGGTATTGAAACGATTGTACCATCAGCGGAGGCAGCAGCGCCGTGCCAGTTGTGGATACCCTCAGGATATGAGCCATGAGTAGTGACGAGTACTCGTGCCTCGGGAGACATTGGAGATAGACCATTATTATCATGATTTAACGGTCCATCGTAATTGACACCACTAGCATCAATTCTCAAGACTGCTCCAGCATTTTGTGGTACTACAGAAGGTAGGTAGAAGAAGAGAAGTGAGATGATGCACACATCATATGCACATGCACGCAACACACATGTTACTTACTTCCATAAATTGCACCATCCGTCTTACCCACAACTCCCCCATACCACTTGCATCTACCAGGTAAATCTGGCCCAACAAAACTAACTTTATCAGTCTTTGGATCAATCCGTAGTACCTTCTTCGATGATTGAGGGATCGCATAGATACACCCATCAGCAGGCGATATTGCGCCACCGTGATATTTCCACGGTGTATGTCTTTCTTTATATGCTTCTGTTTGTTTCTCTTCTAACATCTCATTATCAAAATATTCTTCATATGGGATATCAATAACACTAATCTCATCTGTCCTTGTATCAATCCGTAACACACAATCTTGATGACATGGCAGACCATATATAATATCACTAATTGTTATCCCCCTCAGCCATTTAAATTTGCCGTTTAATATCAACTTTTTACCATTCTTTCCTTTAATGTTATTAGTACTGCCGTATGGATTGAATGTCGGACCGATATTGTATACCTCATCTGTTTTTGTATCGATGCATAATACCCGTTCTGCATGGCCGGGGATACAATATATCTTGCCATTGGGACCTTCTTCGCCACCCAAATATAACGTAGTACCACGCAAACTCCTTGTATCTGTTTTTCTACCCCGTTGTATTGGTCTGTTGGTAGTTGTATGTGCTTGTTTCTTGTTCAACTTCCCATCATTATTAGTATTGAGTTCATCATCTTGATATCTTGTAGTTGCATAGAGGTAGTTTAGATCCGGACCGCCCTGTGCTCTGTGGGAAATACGATGGGGTGGTAATGTAGTTGATGTCGTCATGATACCGATCTTTTAAGTAGTAGAACAATCTTTAGACATCTCTTTGCTAGCAATATCATGTGTGCTACTTACTTCATTTAATGGATGGCAGTTTAGAGTTTTATTCCCTTAAAGATCTTCCAATTAATAAATACCGAACATTTACAAGGCTCCTGCCTACGCCTATTGTATTTGTGATATACATTTCCAACGATAGTTATACGCAAGGCAAGACAAATATGAGTACTTCCGACAATAACAACAATAAATGTGCCAATTGCGGTAAGGAGAGTAGTGATGTTGTCAACACATGCAATAAGTGCAAATCAGTGATGTATTGCAACGCCGCATGTAAGAAGAAGCATCGTCAGAAGCATAAGAAACAATGCGAAAGACATGTCGCTGAGTTGCATGAAGAGAAACTATTCAGGGATCACCCGCCTCGAGAGGAATGTCCTATATGTTTGTTACCTTTGACAATATCAGTAAATGATCATGTTTTCCAAGTTTGTTGTGGAGTACAGATATGTATGGGATGCTATCATGCTTACATAGACGAAGCATCGGGGAGAGGGAAAAAGAAGAATATCTTATGTGCTTTTTGCAGAACACCATCACTCATTTCAGATGAAGAGGCGGTCAAAAGAATGAATAAGTTAGTGGAAAATTGCAACGCCGAAGCAATCTGCGAGTTGGGAATGTATTACAGCGAAGGCGCTTTTGGGTTCCCACAAGATTTTGTAAAGGCAAATGAGCTATATCAAAAGGCAGGGGAGCTAGGATGTAGTGCTGGATTTTTGAACTTGGGTAATGCCTATGACAGTGGAATGGGTGTGGAAGTGGAGGCGACAAAAGCTCACTATTATTGGGAGCTTGCAGCTATGAATGGGAATATAGGTGCAAGGCATAATCTAGGTCTCAGATTAGTCAAAGTTGGCGATATTGATCAGGGAATGAAGCATATGTTGATTGCAGCCAGGGCTGGGTCACTATATTCTTTGGAAGTAGTTAAGGTTGGGTATAAGGGGAAAGCCGTGACAAAAGAAGAATATGCAAATGCTTTACGGGCATGCCAAGAACGACAAAATGAAATGAAGAGTGATCAGAGGGAGAAAGCCAAAGCAGTTATGGCCGCATCTGGTCTCATGCGTGCCGACGAATTTGGTCGATAGTTGAAATTAGAATTTTAATAACATGATGGAATTGTGGGAAGTAAGTGATATTACAAGTTGTAGGGAAGGACATACGAAAAAATAATCATTTAACAACAACGATTATATAAGTAGCTATGATACGGATATAGTTAATCCACTATGAGAGTAGAGAAGGAGAGGGATATATTATCCCACTACCGTATCTTTTTTAGGATACTGTATCTCCATGACTCACCAAGATTTGTTATGATATTATTTAACTTTATTTATTTGCTAGGGCACGGCACACGAGATATCTCCTACTAATACCCTAGAAATATGAAGTCTACTATCCTCATTCTATCAGCTTTTCTAAACACTGTCATCGGGTTTGCACCGGTGCAATATTCGACACGTCTTTCAACGTCATTGGTGAGCATTATTTTTTTGCTCATATCATGTGTTCATCTTTAGCAATGTGGTATGCAGTAGTTGCATACTTATCATATATTCATATTCGTCTATACAATCATACCATATTATAATATCTTAAATAACATATCATTGATCTCATATATCCTTCCTGTCTGTATCACTACAAACATAAAACAATACATAATAGGCATTCTTTGGCGGAGCAAAAAAGTCAACAATTAAATCATCACCATTAGCAACCGAGGCATTAGAATTATATGATGCAAAGTACAACAAACCAACGAAGCAATACTTCTTTGAAACGTGGGGCATGCCAGCATCATATGAAAAGCCTGCCAATGCAAAAGAGGGGATATTTCAACGACAGAATACTGATTTAATATCGGCATTTAATGCAATTGCTAATTTATATGGCGAAGATAATGCACTTCAAATGGTTAAGATTCAGCCGGGCATTTTAGCATTTAGAAAGGAGAACTTTGCACCAAGTCTAGCAGCATTTAGTGAAGTATTTGGAGAGGAAGAATCGAAGGATATGGTTATTAGAAACCCAGGTTTGTTGTCTGTTAATCCAAAAAGCGCCGCAGCTGTTGACGATTTGACAATGCAATTATCATATGTCGTGCAATATACTAGACCAATCGGAAATGCAGGTCCTGCTATATTATTGGCATTAGTATGCGTGCCCGGTATTGAAAGTGCACTAGGATTAGAACGTGGTGCATTCTTAAGCTCTTTGTTTCAATAGATTGTACAAATATGTACAGATTGTGCACAGGAGAAGAGAGGAGCGTATTGTTATGTTGTCCAAATTAGAAGCAGAAACGATACATAAACAATCTACTTAATGAAAGGTTGTACAAAGGTTAATTTACTTTTCTTGAGAGTATCAATTAACAAATTAGACAAATCTTCTCCATTGAGATCGAGGAGATGACGAGGATAAATTCACAGATTAGAAATGCTCAAAGGAGTACTGGAAGGACAATAGATGATACCCTCACCGTCCACTCCATCACAAAGACCAATATCCTTGGCACTTGAAATCCAGTAGTCTTTAGAACCTTGAACGATATCAGTCTTCTTGGCATCCAGCAATCTAAGATCAGTGGGAATATGCATACATTTGGGTACATGATCTTTCATGAACCGACCGAAGGCACGGTAGGTACATCCTATGTTTTGCGGAGCAATGATTGAGCTCTTGACACGGTTCTTGCGATCAAGATGTTTACACCATCCGCCTATGTAGTTTGATATATATGATGACGACGAGAAGAGGAAGATGTTGAGACGTTAGTGTTAGATTAGGCATGATAGTAGCATACTATGCAGGTAATATACATATGATATTGAACATTGATAGACACACAACTTACACTGAAAGTAAACACGGCCAGATATGGAACGTTTCACCTCAAGTACTTCACGACGAATATGAACATGTGCACTGTTGATCTTCCCTTTATCATCATCGGAGTGTAAAGTCTTCTCAAAAGATGTATCCTCTGGATCATTGATAGTTGGAAATACACATGGCTTTGCAGTCTTACTTCTTCTACTACTACGGTCCACTTCACGACAGCGGCATATCTTCTTGGCAGGACGAGCTACTTCAATGAGCTCAGTAGGAGAAGATGTGGGCGTGAGAGTGATGATAGTACGATCATGCTTCTTAGTATTGGTAGCAGTAGTAGTAGAGATACTGCTCATCATGGGAGACGACGATGAGATTGACGATGTAGGACTAACTGGATGGAAGATTCGGATAGTAGAATCATCATCATCAGTTGTTGTTGTATCAATATTGATATCATATGAAGTGGAAGGAGTAGCAGAAGGTGTAGTAGTAGATTCACCAAGACATGTCAATATCATGGCCGCTTGCAACTCATCGATATCATCATCATCGTCGTCATCGTCATGATGATGCTTCCAGTTCAAGTTCTTGTTGTGGGTACACGGCGGCGGCGTCATGATATGGTATATGGATAGTTAGGATGGACGGCTTTGCTGCTATGATATTAGTAGTGCACCACAACAACACTGCAACGAGTTGAACATTGTGCCATCTGTCAATAAAGCCACAAAAGGATTGCAAGAGGTGAAACAACCAAAAATCCTCTGCATGCCAACCCACAGATGTCATACAAATGTCGCTGTCTTTACGACTACTTCGTACTTATTTCTTCTCATCCGGTACAAAGTGATTACTCCAGATGTGACAACTCGTTCGGCTAGAATTGAGCGTTTGAAATTGCAATAACTTCTTTGTTTATAAGGCTGCTAATTCACAAGAATGAGACAGTAGAAGTACACCCTACTCCACCATTTACTACCTCCAACATTTACTACTACCACTAACTATTGCTATATTGCAACATGACGACGACAATGCCAACGCTACCCAACCAACAACAAGAACAACGAGATGCTGTTGCTCGTCGGATTAGTATTACATGTTCAAATGATTTTGTACCACCGTCGACACCCACAAGAAGTCATGACAGTAGTATTGCATTCAACAACAGTACTAACATGCCGATGCTCAACAAGGACAACAAGATACCAATTCGTGATTGGTTCATCATGCACAGCCGCACCGATAGTGAATCGGCAACATGCCATTATTCACCTCCTACTCATCTACCACTACATCCCGGCTATGTTATGATCGGCGGCTCTGATTCTACTGCCAATAATGCCAACACTAACATTTGTCGTGAAATGAATACTGGATGTTCAATGTTCACCAATCCTAAGAACAAGAAGACGAGTCCTACAAGTGCTAATAACTCTTCATATGATTCGAGTGATATGAATATGAAGAACAGTGAGGAGGACTTCATCCTCGTAACTCCATCCTTCCCTGATCTATCTTTGTCAGCAACTTCTTCACTGGATGATATTGATGTTAGTGGTCATGGAGATGATATGGATGATGATAGTATTGATTTGGATATGGATATGATATCTATTTCATCATCTCCTCCTCCTACTACAATTCGACTTGCTGCGAGACCTCGAAGTTTCTCACCATCCAACTCGGAGGCATTCACTCCATCTGTTGTGCATCGAGTATCACCAATCAAAGAGTTATCAACCCTTTTCTCTTCTACTGGATTGAATACATTTACTCCTATTCAAGTACAAGATGACAACCATGATGATACTACTACTAAAACATCATTTAGAAAGAGCCCTTACCTGTGGTAGCTCCTTCTCCCGAGTCTGAAGAAGAAGTTTGTGACGTTATCTACTGTCATACCCCATACAACTATGTTAAGTTGTCATATACATCTATTCTATGTTCTATTCTACTTCAATTCAAGGACGACTTGTAATCAATATACTTCTCTCACTTCAATCTCAATGGGAGAGAAAAGATACCTCAAGGAGCTCGTCTGTTCATATTTATATATTGATCGCATGTTTGATATTAATTGATACCGGTGAAAAGTAAATTAAAACAATGCAATCTATCTGTCAAATAAAGCTCTGATTGCAATTAGTTATTCGATATTATAATGATCATATCATGTCACAAAATCTTTAACGCCTTCGGTATCCTCTATCTTGTTATATTAGTATGATAATGATATGGTCTATATTAGACCCTCGTCATGAGAAGCACATATTATATGTCAACTAAACACTCTCTAATATCAAAGTTTGAATAGACTTATAAACACTACGCTAGACGTGGACATATCACATGCTTCATACACTCTCTTTGATGTGAGATTTCTAAACACAAATCTCTTCAGTTAATCAAGTTTAAGATATTCATACTAACTCTAAAAACTTACTTTATATATCATATATATGTTCATATATTACACAAGACAACACATCACATATCATTACTATCCAAGATATGTTTGATGCCGGTATATTCATTACCATACAAGTTGAGTAAAAACTGATGATTAGCAGGAGTAAGAAGAGTCTCACCTGAGGAGTAAGACATTGAACGAGAAGTCAACATAGGATACATGTTATATCCCATCATGGGCAAAGGTTGAAGTGAATACATGATCTGTTGGTACTGCCATGTATTGTGGTAGTGGCTTGGATACATGCTACTGGGAAATAGCAGACAAGTCACCCCGAGTTCAGAAGTACTAGTCGGAGATACAAGCTCAGCCGCATCAGCTCGACTCTGGATATTGGGTGATGTAGTCGTAGTATCATTTGCAGTTGGTCGAAGAGGATCACCTCTACAACCAATACCTTCTTGATCATCCTCTCTACGACAAGGAACAGTAGCAGTCAATACTCCCCCAACTTGACTGTTTGAGACTTTCACCTTGACATGGACATCCTTTGTCATATTTTGATCGGAGTCTTCTAATCTACGCTTCTTTGCTCTACTACTGTCAATCACTGCATTGCTTGGCAGCTTGTATTTCATGATCGACTTCCGTGCCGATTGAAGATATGTCTTCAACAACTCCAACTCGGCAGCATCATCTTCTGCCTTCTTCTCGGCTGCCTTGAGTTGAGTCGTTAACTCTTCAACCTGCTTCTTTAGATTTGTGTTTTCTAAATCAGCGGCTGCCTTCTGGGTAGTGAGAGTATCAACATGACGAGTAATCACATCATCATTCAGTACCTTCGTCTCTGCTTTCTCAAGTTTGACAGTTAACTCTTGAACTTTATCTTCCAATCTTGCACTTTCAATCCTAGCCTGATCGACATACTTTGAATGACGTTCCTCTTGTTCATTCATCTTACTCTCCATCTTTAGAAGTAAGAGAGATACCACAGCATCCAATTCAGCTTGCTCGTCAGATGATCGGCTATTTAAAGGACATTACATTTAGTATAAGTATTAGAAACATACAATAGAAAGTATATTTACAATCAACTCACCCTTCTAAAGTATCCTCCCATTCCTCGGGCAGATTGAGTTGAGAGTACTTCTTGTCAACTCTATGAAGAAGATGTGACGATTGTATAACATGTGCATCATATGCCCGTAAAGCATCTGATAAAAGAGAGAAGGGACGTTCTTCTCCATCGATATTAGCAACATACCATCCAACTGACCTTGCCCACATGTCGGACGACTTTTCATCTACTACATTTCTTACACCGATCCACTCCTTCTTCTTTTTACTTTTCTCTAAACGAATAGTGAGGAGGTAGTCTTCCTTGTTGAATATATATGCATCTTCAAGGTTATCAATCACATCACCGTCATCAAATCTAAATGTTGATATGTGTTGTATTTGTATTGTATGTTGATATGTGTATATGTTGATGTTGAGAAGAGAAGAAGAATATGAATAAATGTGTATATTAATATCCCGATACAAAGATACCTATTGCAAAGAAATATATACAACACATAGATATACATCTTATCTAGTACTCACTCAATATTATACAATCTCAACGGTCCATACTCTCCTCCGCTACCATCATTGTCATTGATATCCTCCCGATAACTCTTCACCTTTCCAGGATACCACGAGGGAGTATCTCCTCGGTTATCATCAGTCCAATAGGCAGCATATACTTCATCTCCCTCTTCAAATAGTGGTTTGAGATGTTCCTTCTTCTTGTTTTGCAATTGTTTAGAGCTGGTTGAAACACTACATGAACGCTGGAGAGGAGTAAGGATACGCTTCATATTGATATCACTTGAGGAAGTGGAAGAAGTAGAGGTATCTTTCTCTCTACTCT
>Ga0214478_101483_pt1 | contig 11626 bp, 6 predicted proteins | sample M1_20Mar14CPVII9_2_FD_178001 | JGI IMG/M metagenome (GOLD analysis project Ga0214478, IMG submission 178001) | Marine eukaryotic communities from Monterey Bay, California, United States - M1_20Mar14CPVII9sort6BwellD7 | ecosystem: Environmental > Aquatic > Marine > Unclassified | place: USA...
GAGAATAAGTCAAATATGCCAAGTGAAAGTCCATCAGTGACATCAAGTGTTTCACCGTCAACATTACCAACTAACTCACCATCAATACATCCTTCATCATCTCCAACTACTCATCCATCAATTTCACCTAGTTATAATCCGACAATATCAAGTAAACCAACACCAGTATACTTGCCTAGTAGTAGTCCAACTATATCAAGTGAACCTACGGTATCATCAAGTGTTAGTCCTAGTACATCTCCGACTAATAGGCCAACTATACAAGAGACAGATGAGCCAACCTCAAATCCAACAAATAGTAACAAACCAACATATAATGGCCAAACGAAGGATCCTACATTCTCCCCATTGACAGCTTTACCAACAACGTCTAAGCCTACACAACAAGTGACGCCAAGGCCAACTCCTGCCCCTGCTAGATTGTTACCACCACCACCAAGCTTTATTACTCCACGACCTACTTCAGGGTTTATGGGCTCGCCTCGTCCAACTGAAGGGATGATATTTGGAAGTCCACGGCCTACTTTTGGTTTTATACCTGGTACACCGCCAACGACACCCCGTCCTACATTTCAAATACCAGCCTTTACACCAACTACACCCCCTCCAACATTCACTCGACCAAGTCCTGCCACAAACAGTCCAACTACTAAAGATGGACTAACAATCACTCAACAAATTGGTAACATCGGTATGTCACTCTACGGCCTAGCTACAGAATTGGATACAGTGGGTACAATAATCTATCAAGATCGTACATCTGATTATATTGAATGGTTTTATAATACCTTTGTGAATGGATTAAGTGTTGATTTTGGTATTAGTGATGTAGAAGTTAATGTAGAGATTGTTAGTGAGGTTGTAATTGATCCTGATGATGGAAGAGATGTAGGAGCGAGGGTTCCTATTGATACGTGGGATGATGACTTTGCTACTGCTAGTAGACAAAGAGGTAGAGATAGTGGTGAATATGAAGTTGTTTGGTTGAATAGAGAAGAGGATGACATCTTTACTTGGAATGATGATCAAGACTACGAAGAAGTAGAAGACGAAGAGACGACATACTTTCCAACTGATATGCCATCTAAAAGTCCATTTGATGTTAGTGCTATTGATATTGAGAATGGTATACGAAGTGGGATACATTTACATACACGACATGCAGATAATGAAGAAGATGATGGGACATACTTTCCAACTGAAGTACCATCAAGAAGTCCATCTCAAAGTAATAAGCAACATCCATATTTACAAAGGAGTGAAATGAGATTTCATGGTACCAACTTGGATGCATTGTACAATAATAATGATGATGAGCCATATACACATCAACGAAGATTAAAGTTGAGTAGAAGTAGTTCCAGGACCAATGAGCGGAGTAGAATACAACAACAGAGAAGACTACAAGATGTTCCAATGTCGTCTTCCATGAGTATATCATACTCTCCAACGACACCTTTTCCATCATATACTCCTTCGATTAGTCCAGTGGTGGGTAATGACGCTCCGTCACCGGATGGCAACACTACTGATACCCTTAGTCCTACACTGGATAATACTCAACCACCAGCATCAACCCCATCTAATAACGACGACGGTCAGCTATCATGTCCCGAGACCCTGACTAAATCATTTGAAATCAATTCCGAGTCAACACTCTTCTATGCCGTAGTACCAAGTAATCCGCCTGAATCGAACAATGGCATACTCTGTGGTCGATTACAAGTACGAGATAATGATAACGGATGGATTGGATTAGCCGTTTCGCCCGATGGTAGTATGGGACGTGCTGATGCTATAATTGGTATACCAGACGAGGAATCTGTACTTAAGTATGATCTGGCTGGATACGTCCCTACACTCTTTTCAGATGAGAAGCAAACATTGCGTGATACGTCAATTGTTACTAGTGGATCGACTACGGAAATGCAATTTACAAAATTGTTAGTTGAAGATGATGATGAGGTTCCTATATCATTGGTTAATGAGAATATAATGTTACATGCCTGGGGAGGTAGTGAATTGGGATATCATACTGGAAAACTGGCATTTAGGATTGATCTTGAGACTGATGACAGTACTTTGCCACCTGCAACTGCGGCAACATCATCGCCTGTTGCTAGTAGTACCACCGAATCACCAACAAGTATGGTAACTGACTCGCCAGTTTCAAGCACTTCTAGTCCTGTACTCGAGATGACATCGCCTCCATCACCCTCGCCGACAGTAGAAGTAGAAGAAGAAACATCATCACCCACACCTGCACCCTTTTTAGATCGAGAAGAATGTCCAACAAATGAACCCCGGCTACAACTTCAACTTGTCATACAAATATCCTATAGACTTGACAGTGATGCCGATTATACATTGGAGGAGATATTATCAACTCCATTTAGTCAACCATCCTATCGTGAAAGGTATCGACTAGATTATCTAATGCAAAGTGATGATGGTGTGAAGTTGCGTAGGTTTGAGGATTTGACATGTACAACTGAATTGTTTCCCTTGGAGGATGAAGAGACATTAGAACCAACGTTAATGCCTTCGTTTGAACCAACAATGTCTCCTAATATGCCACCAATAGTGGGTAGTGAAATGCCAACGAGTATTACAGACAGTCCAACAGAGTCGCCTATTATTGGGACACAAATGCCTACAGCGGATAGTACACTTCCACCCACACTTGATAGTACATTACCACCGACCTTAGGCAGCACTCTTCCCCCAAGTACTCTCATGCCAACTCTGGTAAGTACAAGATGATGAGTATCGTTTTGTGATAGGATACCTTTGGGTATCCTAGAGCCTAGATGAAAGATATGAAATGATACTGATATGATGCTTGTTTTAACTTGACAACAACTAATTCTATTCACTCTCTCGATTCTGTCAGCTACCAACTCTTCTACCAACTACTCTTATGCCTACGGGTTTGCCAAGTGAGTAAAAATGAAGTGTTTATAATCGATACATGTAATGTTTTTTAGATTGATTGGAGAGCTCACATATACTTGTTCATTCCTTACAGCCTATAACCCAACGTTGAATCCAACGCTATCCCCAACTCTATCCCCAACTCTATCTCCAAGTTTATCACCTACATTGAGTCCTAGTGAGTTATGACAGTCGTGCATATTAGAAGTGTCTAGTTTCAACCTTATTTTGCAATTACTAACTCTCTCAACTTTATGACATATACTCATAACAACAACAGATACGATGCCAGATCCATCATCAATGCCAAGCCCACAGCCGTCTACACAGCCTTCACAGATCCCATCCAACGAGCCATCTAAAGAGGTAAGCTTCTGCTGTTGTTGTTTGTTTGTTTGTCTAAGCCGAGTCTATCATCACAGCCGTCATCTCAAACATGCACTAACTCTTTTCATCTCTCCTCTCTTTACATCTGATTCGTCTCGCAGCCATCTCAGTCTCCAAGCCATTCTCCGAGCAACATGCCTAGTATGACCCCAAGTCAACATCCTTCATTACAACCATCGAATCATCCCAGTTATCAGCCTTCACTACAACCATCAGAGGAGCCTACAACAAGTGCTGCTCCTACACCAGAATTAGCACCATCCGAGTCTCCTTCAAGGAGTCCAGATCCAACAGAAACTCCTTCGATGACGCCATCTGATCAGCCAAGTATGATGCCAAGTGAAACGCCAAGTCTGCTGCCGTCTTACAACCCATCAACAGGAAAGACCGCGTTAGTATTGTTTTATGTGTGAATGTATTAAGTCCGATGAGGTGGGACTTCTTCTTTCTCTCTTTTTTTATGATAACGGGAGGTATCCTTCACTCCTCTTACTTACTTGTTGCCCTAACATAAGTTTTATCATCTCTTTTTCATCTTCCAGACCCAAGTCAACAACCTTCGTACACTCCATCAAATATGCCAAGCCTTCAGCCTTCCTCAATTGATATCAGTGGTGTATTCTTTTCAGATCTGAATAATAATGGTATGGCAGATGATGGTGTAGGTATATCGAATCAAACAGTTGTATTAGTATTTGTTGGAGAGCTAACAAATATCCTAAACGAGGTACGAGATCAGGTTCAAACCAATGATAATGGAGAGTATCAATTTGCTGATGTTTCCACTGGTAGATACAAGGTTAGATTCTATCCACCAGAGCCTGAATGCTGTTCTCCTAGCAGATACACAGGAGACAATGATCAATCCATCATCGATGATGGTGTACCTTGTGCCTCATACTATGAGACGGGTGTTATTGAAGTTGGAAATGATTCTAATGAGAATGTTAATGGAGGCATAGTCTGTGGGCATTGTCCTGGGGACTGGGACATCATCGTCAACAACGCCAATACTATTCCAGGCGGAGGGCTTGGTAGCGTGGAGTTCTCCTCATACAATACAGCATCGGTAAACACAGATGGGTTTGTTGTATTTGGTGCTAGTAGTACAGAAGATGGTACTCCTCTACCTCTACAAACAGGAATCTTTGTTCGTGATGTGCTTGATAATAGCACCGAGACGGGCATTATCAGACGTCAGGCTGGAAGTGGAACTGAAGTACCTAACCCAAACCTTTTATCAGCCGAGTTTGATGAGTTTCCAACTTTCCCACGAATATCGATTGACGAATATAACATTGCAACAAGAGGTAATTATGACCGTTTTCTGCTACCTGTTGGCGAAAGTGTTGGCAATACTGGTATATACTTTAACTTGGTCGCCAAAGATGATACAAGTAGTCCAAGCTTTCGCACCGGAATGGCTACACTGGGCTCTATCTCTGCGTTTGATATCTTTGAAGTTCCTGGGCTCCTTACTCCACCGGGAACTGCTTTTGATATCTTCCCTGGCTCACCGGCTATTCAAAACGATGGTACCATGGCTTTTAAAGGCAATTACGAAGATGGCATACCGAAAACGGGTGTGTTCTATCGAGCACTTGATAATGAAGACAGAGGAGGTGCTGGAGAAGTATTTTTAATAACCAACTCTGATACAGGCATTCCAAATTGTGTTCTCGAAGCAACATTTGAGTATATATCGACTCCAAGCATTGCCAACAATAAAGCTGTCTTCCTTGGACTTGACAACGAGGCAAATCCTAATTGTGGGGGGATATATGATGCCGTGTTGGAATTTCCAAGCAATGGTTCCCCCCTTGGCCTTGAGAGTCTTGTCGCTATTGGGGATGAGGTATCAGATACTCCTTTATCAAGAACATTCACAACCTTAGGAGACGGGTTGTCATATGATGGCAACGCTGTATCCTTCTGGGGTGGCTGGGGTGATGACATCAAAATAATATCTCTATGCTGCCCAGAGTCTGGCACTCTAAGTGATTACTGCAAGAATGATGATCTAGATACTATAAATGGTACCGAGACCAACGATGCACCATGTGGATATTATCAAAACAAGACTGTACCAGTTAATCAAGGTATATTTGTATATGATGGAGAGGACAGGTCAGTGACGACAGTGGCAAAAAGTAGTATATTAAATAATGACATTGACTTTGTCTTTTGGGACTACTCGGGAGAACCAGATTCATCTGACCCACCTCGCTGGCGTGCATCTGCAACCTCGGCACTGTCAAGTAAGGATAGAGTTGCATACAAGGTGAAAAAAGATGATATAGTGGGCATCTATGTGTGGAATCGGGGCGATCCTAGTGATGGTGTTGATGTTGATAATGCCATTGCTAAGACAGGCGACGATTGTACTCAATTTGATCCTGATAGTGTTGGTCTGTTAGGTGGTAGTCGATCAGTTGACTCAGTAGACATGGAACGAGATAGTTTCCGTGGAACTCGGCTTGTTGTTACTATTACTTGTGATGACCTCGTTGCTCAGGGAGACTGGGGAGGTATCTACATGACAAGGATCTGTCCAGTACCTTCGGTTACTACCATCGTTCAACAAGAAACTCCTATTGAATCACCCAATTTGATATCATCAAAGGTACTTCGTAGATCTGAACCAGTGTATGAAAGCATTTGCAATGAAAAGATACAGAATCTTGTACTACTCAACAACTCTTCTCAAGCGGTAGATGAATTTGAGATTTCGTTTGTATATGCAGTCGAGTCAAGACAAACAAACCATGATTACATGAATGATCTAGAGGATTGGATTCTATATTATGTGGCTGAGTCAACATTGAGTTGTGATGATGATAAGATATCTTCACAGTTCTTATTAAGAAGTGGCAGTGTATTAGAGAATGGTGATAATGATGAGATCCAAAGCCTTCGAGGAGTTATCAAAGTACGATATCCTCAAGATGGTGGTGAGATTACATCACAAACTAGTGAATGTGATCCGACATTGTCTGATGCCAAAGGTTGTACAGTCTGGAGTACACGGTTGCTAGTATCCTCAGTAGGATTACCTGTATCAGACGTACATCATGAGATATTGCACTTGATATCAGTTGCCTTAAACAATGGCACGTTTGTAGAGAATGTCCCAGATTTGTTCAAGACGGTATATCTCGGACCTCAGCTTGACTCGTCAGCTTCTGCTACTACTGTTAGTGATGATCATGGTGAAGTTATTGTTGATAATAAACAAAGTATGTGGTCGTTGGTATTCTTCATTCCAATTGTTGTACTCGGAGTTATCGGTATTGTCTTCTTCCCATATCAAAGATGGTATCGATCATACAAATCAACTCCATTCTAGCGGCCTTTAAAAGATATGAAAGATACCAGATCGATGCTGAGTTGTAATAGAATAAGTACAAATAGTATATTTATATTAGAGAAACATCATTCTACATAGATCCAGGGCATATATTGGAATGTATTATAGTCTTACAACCCTCTATTTCCCTCTATCACGCACACTTCATAGGATACCAGCTCTTATAGTAAAGATACCGACGGAGAATGTTCCCCACATTACGAGTACAGTTACTGGTATCCATCTTCTACCTTCTACCCTGATAGTCAAAAGAGTGTATGTAACAAGAGAATAGAAGGCAGCACAAGCCAATAGGTAGCAGCGAAAAGAGTGGCAGGCGGTAGGAGGATACCATTTTGAGATACCTATCCGTACTCACAAGAATAAAGTTATATTGTTTTCATTTGCAATTCATCACAACTTTTTGCTACTGCCATAATTAACCTGAGCCGTAGATATAGCAGCATACTATTCTGATATCAATCAATAGTAATATAATGATGAGGAGAGTCGTCATTATAGCATCAGCGATATGCAGCAGCATAGCGGCAGTAAACAGCGCCCCCTCAGCAAAGATACACCACGATTCGTCAGACAAGGGAGCAAATGGAGTTGAATTTCGTGATTCACCATTAATGGATACATACGATGAAGGATATGATGATAATATACGTAATCCTACCGAAGAGGAAGATGAGGCATTATATTCACAATTGGAAGAGGAGGCACATCGTAATGGCGAGCAGGCTACAGCCGGTGAGCGTCGTGAAAAATCTCGTTCTTCCTCTGATAAGAATAGTAAGCAACAAATGCAAAAGGAAACATTGGAATTTGAAGATGGTGAATACATCAATGATACAGATTACGGTAATCACAATACAAACTGGGAAGATGGACATGCCTCCTGGGAAGAATTCGGACATAACAATGAACATTGCAATTTACAAACTATATCAGTACAAGAATGGGAAGATGGTAAATATTGGGAGAGAGATGATCCTGTATTAGTTACAGGCGTGACTGAACATTGGGCTGCCAATACTAATTGGAAATTAAGTGAAATGTTAGATAGGTATGGAGATGCTGAGGCTACCATGGGGGATGGACGACGTGTTGGTGAAATTGGACCGGATGGTGCGGGTAATTTATTGGAACCTACTACTGTTAAGGTGAGTTAGTTGAGAAAGTTTGCGTGATTGTATTGTTGAGGTGGGGTCGTGGAGTTATTATTAGTTATTGGGGGATTTGTTTTGTATATTTGTGAGGGGGTAGAGTGGGAGGTTGAGAAGAGGGGAGACCCAGAGTTTGTGCATATCTTGTGCTCCTTTATTAATGTTCACATCTTATGCTCACTTTTATCCAAATCACACACCAATCAATACCCACGCATCCACCTACAATCACAGGAATTCATTACAAAGCACATGTACAATCCCTTCAAATACTTCTTTGATCGTAAAATTGCTATTCCAAAGGGTATGTTAGAAGATTGTCATCCCTTTCCAATGCCAACGCGTAAATTCCTCGAAGATCCACTACACCAGGCTATTCGTGCCCCATCTAAAAAGGCGGCAGTTGATCCACGTCCAGAGGGGGATATATGGATGGATCATTTAGCTATTGCAATAGGGAGTGATTTACAAGGATTATCCTTCCATCATCATGGAGCTGCATGGAATACAGTCATCTTTGGTAAGAAGCGTTGGATTATGTATGGACCAAAACGATGGCAAACATTTGGTAGTTTACATGGAGATGTGGAAGATCCAGAGCGACATCGTCGTGTAGCACTGGCAGGTCCTAAGCATGGTATCCTACCCACACCTGAATGGATACGAAAGTTATATCCCGATCCATTTCGACAGCATGAGATACATACCTATGGACATGACTGTATTCAAAATGCTGGAGAGATGATGTTCGTGCCTAGGAAGTGGATGCATATGGTTGTTAATATTGGGGATACGGTTAGTGTTGTATCCGAGGTTGGATTGGAAATTGGAGAGGGGAAGAAGCCTGAGGATTTCACATACGATCCTCATGCTAGTTCTGATGATAGCGAGGATAGTTGGGATAGTAGCGACGATCCATATGACAGTGAGGATGAGATTCCCAACGACTTCATCAAAATTGATACGAATAGAGATGGGAGGATTAGTCGACGTGAAGCCAAGGTGTACTTTAAAGAGATTGGTAGGAAGATAAACTTGAATGATTTGTGGGAGATGGATGATGAAGATAATGATGGATATATTAGTTGGGAAGAATTCAGTGGACCAAAGGGATTTGTGCCTGATGATTCAAGTGATGACAGTAGTGATGATTACTTAGCGGAAGAATAAGAATTGCGGCGGTAAAGACTGAAGTTTGATAATGAAAGAAAGAAAAGAAGATATGTGTTTGTGTTGACGAGAAGTAGTAGATTCATAGTATTGAAGAACTAGTGACAAGTAATAAGTGACAAAGTGAAGTTCTCGGATTAGCTTAGACAAGATGCAAGGACAACAATATCAAACAAACAGTCTCTCAAAACAGTTTTCAGGGTACTACTTCCGACTTTAACCTCCTCTTCCGAATACTCTTCCTACAATCCCGGCTACGTCTCCTTTTAATGCCTGTTGGAAACGAGCAACACAAGCATTTGAGTATGTGCGTCCATTGCAGCCACGTACTGGCCTATATATTCTCGTGCACTTTGCACTGATCACCTCACATTGTCCCTCAGCATCCAGATCACAGCTATCGTTGTCTAATCGACAGTACATCTTGTCAGGGCAGGCATATCTTCGTCTTCCCCCTGCCCTACATCTATGGCCTTCTCTCTTTGGATATATATTATACTCAAAACCTGGTTTCCTCCTAAATGCTCGTATCATCCTCTCATCTAGGGAGTCTGAGTCTGATCCTCTCAAACCGATCAAATCTACATTTCGAAGAGCTTCTACCCTACAATCACAACCCAATAGGGCTAAGATGAATATCGTTGTAAACAGCAGTTGTATCATTTTGTTTTCTTTTATGATACTGCAGAAAGAGAGCTACGGTGATAGAAGAGAAGCGTAATGTAGTCTGTGTGATTGACAGATACCAATCTCCCTTCAAGAATCCTGCATTGAGGGAGGATACTGCACAGAAGGACGGTCTTTTTTTGTTTGCAAGTAAGAGGGAGAAGGAAGTGTGAACATCATCTGCTAAAAATGTAAATCGATATAGCTATATCTATCGTGCACATAACACCTCTATCGATTACGATAGGCGGTGTTCTACATACCTCATTCTTCTTTGTTGTTGACGAATTTGGCAGCAGAAGCATTGCAATTGCAAAGACAAAGAGCGAAGACAGATATGTCTACCCTACTACGCCGACAAAGCAGTGTGATATTTGCATCAGTCTCCATAGAGGAACCATTATGCGACTACTTATCTAAATTTGATGGAACAAAGAAGAACTTTAGTGATATACGTCCTGAATTTGATGCGTTATTCTCCCAAAACTTTATTCATCTCGGGGACGGCCGACACACAATGGACAAGAATACATTCATATGCATGACGAAGCATCTACTAGAACAGCAAATGGTTGCAAGTGTTGAGGATATATACTTTGTAGATGATACACATGTAGAATATACAGTCCATTGGTGCAACGGAGAGACAGGAATGGTAGTACATGTCGAGGCTGTCGTCGCCGATGGGAAAATTGTAAAGATCACTCCATGTGTAGAGACGAGAGATGTGTATGCCAAGATGTTTGTCGAGTGTCACAAAAGCAGTACACGATTAGACCGTATTAGTAATAGGGTACAAGAAGAATGGAAGAGAAGTCAAGTATGGAGAAACAAGCATAGGAGCAGTTGGTTGACAACATGAGCATTAGATATTGCAATGAAGAGATAGAAGGAGATATAGGAGAGTTTGCAGCTGATTGAAGTGATAGATGATGGACATGTTTTAGTATATCCTATGATAAGATAATTGTATAATATAAACCAAAATATGATATTAATAGCATGCTGTTCTCCAACTTTACGTGTTACAAAGTCAAAGTCAAAGGATGTGTTATCCTATTCACCACCCAATCATCGATACTCAAATACTATGAGCCACAATAAAACGATTGACGAGCATTAAAAGTTCATCTTCAATTCGGATGATGTCTTTAATTGTATAGCAACAACGACAGTAAGACTTAAGTTTAAGCAACTTGGTATCCTCCTCCCTAACTCGTCGAGTTGGACTTCCCATTGATCCTAGGTTTGATTTCCTTTCGGGCTATTATCGAAGACTGTACTGCTCATAATTTGTCCATCCATTTGTCCATTTACTCCAGCTATTTCCAATCAATCACATTTTCTAGCCGTGCTTCAACAGACTTCTATAGAGCTCATAATTTCAACTGAAGCTAGAACCCAACATCCTACCCACTAAACTATGATGAAACTATCACTCGTTCTCTTCCTTACTTCGGCTGTATCACTTGCATCTGCTCGTTGGGGTCACGGTATGGGAGGCATGGAACACGGAGGAGGAGGCGGCATGCACCAAGGGGAAATGATGGACTTGATTCATAACCTCATTGACAATCGTAAACTCATCACCAGGGAGAAGAAGAACACCGATGCAGGGATTCAATCTCATACATACTCCGAGGATGAACAGGTAGCATCTTGGATTCAAACTCATGTAGAGCAAATGATGTCTCTAATGGAGAGTGGGAGTGGACGTATCAGAGGATGGGACGATCTATTTGCCGAGCTGTTTGATAGAAGTGATATGCATGCACTTGTAAATGTCGTCAACACTACCAATTCGGATGGAACTGCTCGTGGTGTCTCGTTGGAACAAGTCGTAACTGACCAGGGGATTGATGATTTCGATTGTATGAAGGCACTGATTCAAAGTCATGCCGAAGTTGTCTCCGAGTTTGTCTCTCGTGGTCGGAAGGAGATGCATAACAAT
>Ga0214478_101484_pt1 | contig 11624 bp, 9 predicted proteins | sample M1_20Mar14CPVII9_2_FD_178001 | JGI IMG/M metagenome (GOLD analysis project Ga0214478, IMG submission 178001) | Marine eukaryotic communities from Monterey Bay, California, United States - M1_20Mar14CPVII9sort6BwellD7 | ecosystem: Environmental > Aquatic > Marine > Unclassified | place: USA...
CTGTTGAGGAGAAGGAACCTGAACCTGAGGAAATCACCATGTCGTATGATGAATACATGGCACAAAAGGCCAAGCCCGACTCTGAGGCATTCAAAGCTCTTGAATCTCGTGAGGTAGATAATGAGTTCGCTGGTAAGGCTGCGGCAAAGAAGGAAGAGGCGGACTTCCTTGTTATGGGTGGAGGAAAAGGTCTTAGGAAGAAGGGAGCTGGAAAGAAGGAGAAGGAAAAGCTTGTTCTTGACTTTAAGGTCAAGAGTGCCATTAGGTGAGTTAATTTCTGGGGTTTTATAATGCCAATTTCTTGGTTGGGATATGAGGGCATACTTTCGATACCACCGAGTTAGGATTGTCCAGTAGATGGGCAATGTTTGCCGTTTTCCACATTCACTAACTCGATGTCCTTATTTCATTTTCCCTCAAAAATAAACAACAACTAAAAGTGATGACCGCGGTGGAGATAGAAGACGTGATGGAAGACGGGATAGTGGACGTAGAGATGGAGGCAACAGGCGAGATGGAGGAAGAAGGGAACGTCGTGATAGAGGTAGCCGAGGGGGTCGTAACTCATCGCGTGGACTAGATACAACAAACGAAAACGCATTCCCATCACTATAAAGGGTGGAACTGTCGATTGAGTTTTGATTAAGGAGAGATATTATTATGAGTTTGAATTGGGACTATGTCAATAATGAGGCATCGTAGAAGAAGCAAATTGGGGTGCTTTCTTCGGCTAAGTAGGTTTCGGAAAGAAAAAGTGCGAATGTAATATTAATGTTATCCAGAAAGTATATCGAGGCAAGGTCAGCATTAGAGAACAATTACCGTTGATTTTGGGGGAGTTGCTAGATATTGAGAAGTAAGCGCCTAATATTATAGGACCTATTTCTATATGGAAGACACATTACCTAAATCTTATTTCTGTGTCACACCTGGTGATATACCCGATTAGTCTCCAACTCCATGATATTATACCTACCAATTCAACACCGTCTCAGGATATGCTGTTAGGAGACGCCAAATGGTTTCAGTATACTCCGGTGCATCCTCCTCTTCTTCAAATCTATTTACAAACTCACAAAACAAGTGAATTGGAAGCTTATCATCTACATTCCTTTCTGACACTGATGCTGATGACAATGGCGTTTTAAGTAGATATGATATCACCTCACAGTTTCCCCCCCGACACGCATGATGGAGTGGGAAGTTTTTGTTCACGTCGCATGCATTCAACCGGTCAGGTACGAGCTCTGCCAAGTACTCGACAATATCCACTTTACTGTACTGAATTGCAATGTCTAAGGGACACATTCCACTACCGTTAGGTACATTGACCGCATCGGGATTGCCTTTGACTAGCAGCTTGACTGAACCGAGCGGAGCATTATCTCGTACTGCTTTATGAAGTGGCAATGAACCAGCACGATCTACTGTCCTCATGAAATTTACCTCTTGTGCTTGTCTAGCATAATTCAATTGGGTAGATAAAAAGGCTAGCAGCTCCTGATTCCTCCCTCTTAACTCTTCACGATTGTCTCTGATATGTAGACTTTCAGGGTACAGTCCAAACAAATACTCTACTGTCTCAAGTCGTCCATGATCGCATGCAAGGTGAAATGGTAACTCTCCATCACCATTTAAACTTTTCACCGATTCTGGGTAGGCATCTACAAGAACTTTACAAAAGGCTGAAGATTTGTTGTAAGCAGCGAAATGCAATGGCAAGTGACCTTCATCGTCAGTTTCTGATACCGAGCCTGGATGTGCCTTGAGTAAGAGTTTTAATATATCTATTGCTACTTCTTCGTCCCTCTCGTCCATACACAGGATATGAAGGGGTAAGGCCAGGTAATGATTTTGCTGATGAGCACACTCTGGCCACACTCTGAGGAGGAGTTTAATTATACTTGGTGTGATACCTTCATTCTTACTGGCTATGTGGAGAGGAACTGCGTCATGTAAATCCTTTGCGTTCAGAGAAGATGGGTTCAATTCAGAAAGATATTTCACCACATCAAACATATCTCCAACACTTCTATTATGAAGCAGGATATGAATTGGGGTGCACTTTGTATCCTCATCAGTTAATAGTAAAGTTTCTGGTGTATCAATCAACTCTTTTACAATGTCAAGATCAACATTTGACGTTCTTGATAGATAAAAGTGGAGAGGTACGCCACCATAATATTCATCTTCATCCATAATAATGTCCGAGTTAACGTAATCAAAATCCATGTCACTGATACGAGTTAGTTGGTAATCACCACTTTTCTCCAATAACAATAGAATCACTTCATTTGGACAATCCTCATTATAACACGCCAAGTGCAAAGGATATGCCGAAATAACATACTCACTTGGCACAGCCATATTAAAACCAAATGCCGTGGGAAATAATGTCAATAGAAGTTCTACAATTTCCAATGTAACATTCTTATTTAAACACAATCGATGTAGAAAGGTTGATTTGTGGTACTGCCGATTGTCTGAGGAGTCTAATGAAATACCATAATGATTTGAACTAGCAAAGGTTATATCATCGGTTATCCTGCGCAGTTCATCAATGGATAGATCATCTGAGGAACATAGTTCTTCAAGACGGCTAATGAAGAATGGTTTTCTCCTTTTTGGCGCAGGTTTGCCTGGAGGCATATTGTGTTGTTATTCTGAAGAAGTAGATTGTGTTCTTAAATAACTCTTATTATTGACTATCAGTACCAAACTAAAAGCTGTTCATACCAATCTGTACAGTACCAAAATATGGTATCAACCTTTAAATCTTTGGCCTACTTCGATCGTTACAATAATATCAACAGCAACGAGACGGAGTAAAATAACTAATACTTTACAGTTGTATGCAGCGCTTATAGATATACCACCTGTACCTATCTCTAACGCATATGTATGCAGTATCGATTGTATGTAACAACAGGCGGTAACCTCAGTTGCTGAAGTTTCTTTCTAAATGAAACTTATCTTGATTAAAAGTTCCACATGTCCACATATCACTTATCACATACACTTTCATTACTTAACTTTCCTCTCATAGCGGAAACTAATGTGTCAGGTACAACATCATAGACGATGCACTGCAACAGTAGCAGTGATGGGGTGGTTGGTAGCGTTAGGTGGTTTGCCAGTGGCTGCATCATTTTTACTGCCACCATCGAGGATGACACATGATATGTCTTCACACACATCATTTGCATTTCATGGTTGCAGAGCTGGAATACTTGATAGGTCTATAATATCAAACAATTGCAATCAGATATACCCAATATATCAGAGGAAAAGAAGACGATCATATATACCATTTCCACTTGCAGCAGCATCACCAAGTAGTACGAGCTCTACATCAAAGAGCTCAACTCAAATAAATGAAATGTCAACATCACAGCTCTTACAATTGTTAAATGATAAGAATATACGGTATGCACCTAATGCTACACGATCTCAGTTGGAAGAGTTGGTATTGCAGTATAGAGTATCAGCTGTAGAAGAAAGAAATAGTTTGGAAGATGAAGCAGAGTTGGAATCAAGAACATTCAGCAAATCCCAAAATCAGAGTAAAAAGTCTAATGGTATAGGCAATCAAGAAGTAGTTGATGCAATAGTTCTTAATGAAGAAGAAGAGGATATAGACAATAAGAATTCATACCCAAAGGAAACTGGAGGATACTCCGAACAGCAACCCAGAGGTGCATATCAACAAAGAAGATATAACCAAGACAAGTCTCGTGGAAGAGAAGCTGATGTAAATAAAAGGAGGAAAGGCAATAGTCAAAAGCGGAATCCCACTGCTTCCGCAAAGAAAGGACAAAGGCAACAACGGAATCCTCGTATTCAAAACAATTACGACTTATATGCCAACACATACCCACCTCGACGACAACGCCGTCAAGTAGGTAATGGCGATGAGTTTAGTCTACCAGATGACAAACAAAACACCTACGACAATGGATTACAAATATTCCTAATGGGTTTTTACGAAGCAGGCAAAACAGGCGTCCAATTAGGGTTAGATGCTATAAATCCCTTCTCTTCAGATAATGAAAATGGTGAATGGTGGTATGATGAAGAGGAAGGTGATGAAGAGGAAGGTAGAGATGTATTAGATGTTAGTATATTAGATTATTCACCTCATAATGAAAGAGGAGGAGAGAGTGTTCGTGTTCGTGGTAGTAGACGGAATAGAAGAAGGAGGAGGAAACAACAGCGGGCTTATTCTGCTACAGGGAGAAGAAGCAGTCCTAGAGGAGAACGTCGACAACAGTATGACACAACTCCTAGAAGGCAGACATATGATGTGAGTCCTAGAGGGCAGGCTGAATATGATGATGAACCGCCGCCATTTAGTGCTCAAATTGTACTTGAATATGAAAAGTATGCTGAAGAAGAACGTCAAGGTCAGGCATCTTATTCATCACCGCCTTATACCAATACTAGTGAACCAACCGCCACAAACACTCGGCGGAGAAGATCTTGTACATACAATGAAGACAGGCCAAGATATGGCTTATACCATGATACATCTGATATGAGGCAAGGCTCTGAGAGAAATGAGACTGCTCGAGAATATATAGATCAAAGGAAGACACGACAATGGAAGGATCGTGTTCGTCGTAAGTTTGATGCTGCGTTGGGATTAGATTATCAAGCCGAATCTTGGAGAAGTAATATGGATGAGTTGGATGATCGACGGAAGGAAGTGTTACGACGACAAATGAAGGTAGAGAACGATGCCGATACTACTGATAATACTTCAGAACAAGCATCAGATGATATCAAAACATCGACACCATCATTATATCGAAACAATCGAAGAGCGAGGATGCGTGTAAAATCCATAGTCGATAAGAAGCAATCACCACCGACTCGTAGAAATAATAAGTCTTCTCCCAAATCACGCCTTGATGAGGTACCATTTTGGAGAGAAGGTGGCACGCTCGCTTCACTGCTCTTCGATACTCGGCCATCAAGAGATGGTAAAGGATACCCCTCAAGAAGAAAGTCTCTAGAACAACTTCTACTCTCTCCGTTTGGAAGACATCATACTGTCACCTCGCTCTTTCTATATATTTCACGCTCAACTTTGACTTCATTTAGCATACTGTGTCGATGGGCAGGTGTTCGTAATACTATACCTCAACCTGTTGTTGTATTGACAGCCTTCGCCGCTGTTGTCAGCTCTCGTGGGGGTAAGAGAATGTTATCATTGACCTTGACTCTATTGGTAATGAGACTAGTTGGAGAGTTCATTCATGGCAGCTTGCACGGCAACGAGTTTTGGGATGATGAGTATGATAAAGAGGCTCATGATTGGGAGCCGAGATCCGAACAGTAGTTTAATGCAAGTAAACACAAGTTGGGTGCTTTAGTTTACAACTTTGAAAAAACATAAGATTCTCTCCAAACCTATAACTACTGACAACGAAATCACTAGACTATAACCAGTGATGTTGCCACACCCTCAAAAATTTCTTCTTTATCCCCCTAAACATTCAATAACTTTAATTCCCCTGGTAATCTATTACTAGAATTACCCCACACGCAACTAAAAGAAACAGAAGGCTGTAATCCTCCTGCTACCTGATAGTTGGTAGGCTTTTTCTAATATAACAGGCACTCGATTCCAAAGTATATAACGTGCTACTTTCGAAACGAATAACCCCACACACAATCCACTTCTTATACAGTTTTTCAATATTGGATTGGTAGGTTTTTAATAATAATAACGATCAAGATAATTCCACCCCCAAAATAAGTCGGAGGAGACGTTTAGTATTGTGGCTGACCACCCCACTGATTCTGCTGCATGGGAGGCTGTTGACCGTACTGAGATTGCTGACCGTAACCCTGTTGCTGCATTGGTGGCTGCTGTCCCATCGGAGGCTGTTGCCCCATCATTCCTTGTTGACCCTGCATCATTCCCATCTGAGGCTGTTGCATTCCCATTTGTTGTTGGGGATATCCACCCGACATGCCATATTGAGGTTGTTGTTGCTGCTGCATCCCCCAATTACCACCCTGATTACTAGACATAACCATTGCTCCCTGGTTAGGAGGTGCATTCATAACTGACTTCTTCTCGGTAGTACTCTTACTCTTAATCTCACCGAGGGTGGCATTACTCATAATGTTACTACTATCAAATGGATTCGCCGCGGCGGGAGGTTTGGCAGCTCCACCAGTAATACCAAATGAATCAATTGACCCCATTAAGTTCTGAAGTGCCTTATCAGCCATGGTTGCCGAAGCATCAGGCTTTGCCGTATCATTTCCTGCCAATAGACCATCCGAGGTTAAACTACCCATTGTTAACTGTACTCCATTGGTAGCGCTTCCATTGGCAGTAGGCTGTGCAGGAGGCTGCTGTTGGGGTGTTCCAGGCATGGCCGCGGGAGGTTGGGGGTTGAATTGATCCACGGGTGCACTACTGGGTGGTTGAGGCGAGTACATTTGAGTTGGTTGAGGTGGTGCGGGTGCAAATGCAGGATTAGCAAATGGATCCGCAACAGGCGCCGGTGCAGCAAAGTTTTGCTGTTGGACGGGAGCTGGTTGAGCCTGCTGAACTGGTGGCGGAGTAAACGGATTTGATGGAGGTGGTGCCGCAAATGCAGGAGGTGCTCCACCACTAGCGCCAAACTGATCATATGTTGGTTGTTGTGATTGTTGTTGTACTGGTGGTTGGGGTGAGTACATTTGAGCTGGGGGTGGTGGTCCGGGAGGAATCTGTTGGGATGCTGCCCATTGATTGTTTGGCTGGTTAGGAACTGGCGCCAACGCCCAATTATCAGTAGCGGGAGCAGGAGCAGCAGGTGTAGCTCTTTAAGAAGATTGAACATATCGTATGTCAGAAAAATTATTATAACGAGTTGGGAATAAACTATATAAATTAAAACAAAACTCACCCTCCAGCATCAAAGTCATCCATAAAGTCAATCAATAAATCAGTTGCCTCTGCAGACATTTTGGGTGCATCATTACCATTATCTCCACCCTTACGATTGGCCTCCTCTTCAAGAGATGCCTTGATTGCCTCACGAAGATAAGCCTCCTCCTAAAAATTAATTTAGCCCCGCAATACATAAATTGCAACAATATAGGATGAGTTAATATGCAAATTCAAACACACAATAAACAATCAATGCAATGCAATACAATACCCCCGACAAACACATATATAAATCCCATTAAAACATAATTAAACAAAATATTATACTCACCTCATCAGCATTATGAGGAGTTTCAACATTCACAATATTATCACTCCTCCTCCTAGCCGAACTTTCCGCCATAGTACCACTCCTTCCACCAACACGATTACTATCAGGACTCATAGTCTTACTACCCGTCAATCCCAATCGATATACCTTTGGAAAACTAAAGAATGACCGACCATCCACAAAGAAATCATATTGACGAAATCCCGGCTCAGCACTCATGGGTGCAGTGGCATGCGCCACTACCTTCAGTACATGATTACCACGCATAGTCCATGAAAAGTCAATTACCGCACTCCGTGAGTTCGAATAATGTACCTCCTGTCCATCAGCTAATATCAATCGTTTACCAGATGTAACACTCCATACTAATGTTACATCATGTTCTTCGCCACGACATGCCGTACCAGTCTCACCAGCGGCTAGAGCGTCTGGATTGGCAAATCCAAATCTCCATCGGACACGACGCTTCGTGTTGGCTATACGTTTACCACATGCTACGGCTGTAAAGTCTATTGCGTATAGGGGTCGATTTTGTGATGAACCATGACCATTGGAGGATGAGTTGCCTCTACGACTTCGTGGTGATGTTGGCATGCTACTACTTTAATTTATTATATACTACAATACTAATTGTTTTATTATGTAATGGGGCCTATTCTCTCTCCTCTATTGCTCTTGCTTTATTGAGGAGGCTGAGGATAGGGCCGATACTCCACTATGTATTGTAGCTGTTTGCACCTGGAAAGATTCGATAAGGATACCGATCAGGGTGTGAGGTATCTTTTTTTATGAGAGTGCTAACAAAGTTGATGGACCGTGGAAATAAATTTGTGTAGTAAAAGAAGAGTTATAATAGAGCATTATCAAGAAGAAGAATGATAGTACATCGGAGTGTTCATCATGTGAGCAAGCGGCTGTTTACTCTTAGTCGTCCAAATTGTTGCTGCAATAGAACAAAAACATCATCAACATCTAAAGTAAGTAACAATGCAGAACAACAAGAAGCAGCACATCAACAATCATTAAACTGGAAGGATAGGAAAGAGGCGCCTAAATGGTTGAAGCGATTAGAGCCTACAAAAGGTGGTACGAAGTTACCTACGCCGTTGGAAGGAGCAGTAATTGCAGTGGTTGGAGTGGCGGGATATTATGCATGGTTTGTCGATCCTCCAAAGCAGCAATAAAGTAATAGCCAAGAATGATGATGTCGGGTATATCGTCATCAGATATCATCATATGTTTGATTGATATGTGAGAGATAAACAAGGCAATATGATGGATGAATGTAGGTATCAATTGCAATCCTCAAGAACGGGTGATAATGATATACAAACCTGGCTTACTGGAGAATTCTTGTTCATGGCATATAGTATCAATCAATCAATAAATCAGTATGGTTGAATCTGGAATTTGTGGGACATACTGGAAGCCAAACACTTGAGCTAAAGAAGAGTAAAGAAGTAGTACTATCTTACATATGACTACTTGGCTTTACGACAATGGCCACCTCTCCTCTACATCTTACTTTCCTAGCCGTTGTGCAGCTCGTTCTTTCTGTTCATCATTCTCATCATAGAATTCTGCTGCTGCTTTAACTGTTTCTTTTTCATCAACGATAGCTTTAGCATCTTCATGTATATATTCCAATAAGAGATTGATATGAGTTTCATTATCTTTACAATGACTTCGAACATCTCCCTCAGTAATCCATGAAAAGTCATGGAAATCAAAGCCTTCGAGAATTGAAAATTAGGAGTACATTAGTTGATTATACAACAATATAATACACGAAACGTATGTGATGTCAACAAAATAAGTTAGACAAAGATAGATATACATCGCCTTACCTGGAGCTACCGCTTCCCCAATACAGGTGTACTCATACTCTTTATTAACACCATCTTTATCTTCAATTAGGTGCCCACATTTCCATAATCCGCCTGCAACACAAACCTGCAACTTGTGTCCTCTGTGTATATCAGGACCAAGTATCTCTTCGACCATAACACCAGTATCAGGATTATAAATGTAATATTTGAAACTCAATCCTCCATGAAAATAATGTATATGATCACTATGATTCTTTGCCAATAGAAGTTTAGGACTTGCAATTGTTGGTACCCAATAGATAGATGTAAGACAATTTCTTCTATCATCTCTATCTTGACGATTATTTCCCCGTCCATTTGCATGCACAAGATTTATGTTTGGTTCTTTACAATCAAGGCCAGTCTGACCTTTTGTTGACATTGGATCACAACCAGATCGATATGTTTCAACAAAGAAACCACCTTCTGGGTGGGGTATGAGTTGTAATGCTGATGTGAGATCCGATATTTTTGGAGGTAGTGGCATGATGTCGTATTGATGATGTGTAGTAGGTATTTGCAAGTGATGTGATAGTTGATTGTAAAGATATGAACTAGATATTATTATTCTTAGGAAGAAGATATGACGTCTAATCTGATAGATGTAATTGTTTAATCCGCATGGCGCATTGATTGTGCCATTAGCTCGCTTCTTGCCATCGATGCCTTTGCAAGTTCATCAGAAGCTCTAGTGCCTAGGCTTGTGGGTTTAGTGCGCATTTTTAGAGGCTACCGTGCGCGCGGCGCACGTGCGCCGCACATATGGGTACAAATACGGGTAATTATACCCAAATATGCCCATATTTCCCTATTTATACCCTATATTCGGGTACTTTATGGCGCTCGAAGATCCTGCTAAATGTGCGCGCGCGCACATGCGCACTAAACCCACAAGCCTACTAGTGCCGCCCTTCAAAGTAAGGATACCGAAAAAAAATGACAAACTCGGCATGAACAGTAATATCTTTGAGTGTTATGAGTCAGATATAACGATAGACGCGGCAACATAATGCAAAAGCAAACTATATATCAACTATGGTTATCATTAGCCGCTATACATTGATATTGGCCGGAGCCCTATGCGGCATAGCGTCGGCCTTCGTCGCTCCTATAACTCCTCAACAAATATCTCCTCGCCTCTTCTCCACTTTGCAAAAGGATGATGTTGTAGAAGTAGAATCAGTTACAAATCCTAGGAAGGAGGGACTAGCACTCATGTTAGATGATGGTACGCGCAAGTCTCATAGTATGGCTGAGAATACTGCATTCGTCAGTGGCTTTTTCAAAGGCATTGCAACGAAGGAGAGTTTTTCTAACCTAGGTACGTTATGAGTTATCTTATGTTTCTCAATAATTGATTATCTTTCTACTTTGATGCTCATTATTCTATATTCTGTGTTCTGTAAATAATATCTCTTCTTCGTATATCACGCATGATGATGACGGTGTCTGTTATGATATCTCTTTCTCTTATATCACTCATATTAAAACATTATGCCGATAGTGACAAGTCTATACTTTGTATATCAAGCACAAGAGGAAGCATTCGATAAAGCAGATAATGAAAATGTCAAAGCATTAGATTATAATGAACTCCGACGTGTATCATCTTTGGAAGAGGATATGCAATTCTTCTACGGTAATGATTGGAAGAGTAAAATCAAGCCCTCGACTGGAGCAAAGAAGTATGTTGCTCGTATTGAACAAATTGCAAAAGAACAACCAGAGTTACTAATAGCGCATCAGTATACACGATATCTTGGAGATTTATTTGGAGGACAGATGATGGGAGGAATGGCGTCTAAATCTCTTGGATTGGAACCAGGACAGGGTACAACCTTTTATCAATTTGATGATATCCCGGATACTACAGATTTCATAACAGAATGGTATACCAATCTTAACAAGGTAGACTTGACACAAGAACAAAAGAATGAAATAGTTGATGAGGCGATCTTAGTCTTTGCATTGAACATTGAAATATTAGAAGAGTTGGAGGGCTCTCCGTTCAAGGCTATGCTGATGCTGGCAATCAATTCACTAAAAGAGAAGAACTTGTGGGCATTCAAAAGTTGAGGTACAGTGTAGCTTGTATAATCGAGGAATAAAAAAAGTGTATTAATGACATGAATAGCTTGCCACTCTTTAGTTTAAAACTTACTCCTCTATACTGTTAGACTTGATGTATGTTCATACAGAAAAGACTAAATATTGATATTCAATGTGTAAAACTACCTTCAAACAAGTGGGTGTAAATGTATGGTGGAGGGCCCTACAATCATGCTGGGAGTGTTCATCACTCTGTTATACATCCATACAATGCCAAACATCTACTATTGTAGCACCTGCATGCTGTTATACCCCCACTTGATGGCCAAACTTGTTTGAGAGCTGGCAGGAAATCGCAATTTTTTCCTGATCTGAGGCATGAAACCCGCCAACATGGGGCTGTAAAAGTATGGTGGAGGGCCCTACAATCATGCTGGGAGTGTTCATCACTCTGTTATACATCCATACAATGCCAAACATCTAC
>Ga0214478_101486_pt1 | contig 11598 bp, 1 predicted proteins | sample M1_20Mar14CPVII9_2_FD_178001 | JGI IMG/M metagenome (GOLD analysis project Ga0214478, IMG submission 178001) | Marine eukaryotic communities from Monterey Bay, California, United States - M1_20Mar14CPVII9sort6BwellD7 | ecosystem: Environmental > Aquatic > Marine > Unclassified | place: USA...
CACAAATCTTACCTTCTGTTATCGATGAGCAACCGTCGATCAGCCTCTCCACCGTCGCCACCTAACGCTATAGGAATAATGGGTTGGCCGGACATCAATTTGGTTGTTAGTATACGACAACAATAGTGGTTTATCAATTTGCAATAGCCACGGCCGATTACATATAGTACACGCACTCACCTCTCGTCGTCATCGACCAAACATTGATGTGCATATCGTCATCGATAATAATGAATTGCAATTGCAATACGATGGGGCGGACTCACCAGTATAGACGTTGTCGGTCTATTGTCATCGCTCGGCTAATGAAATGTACGATCGGATGCGTCATACTCGGATGGTAGTATAGGTGATGGTAGAGGTTAAGTTGTTGTTTATTTTCACATGTTGTGAAAGTGAGCTCTCTTCCTTCTACCTTGTGAGAGAAATCTTTGGTCTCCTGCTCACGTGGTGGAGAATAATAATATGACAATCGAATGTATATGACCTACATCGAATTATTATGGTGATTTTGATGAGGCATAGTGTAGGCGGGCATATATGTTGATCAATAATCCTTTCTATTTGGTTATCATTTGAGATGAGGGACATATCAGAGCCAAAGTAGTAAATAACTAAAATAAGCAAGGGACATAATTACATGAACATCGAATATTAAATATGATATCAAATTTCTATTGTGAAAAAGGGACATCAAAGATAACTAACACCAATAATGCCCCATGTAAATGAAAAATTACCCTTTTAGCAGACATACAAGCCCCATATCATACATACGAGTACTTCTGATGGACTAGTTCAAGGAGGAGTATGATGACTTGCCTTAATACAATGGGACAGTAATGAAATTGAGTTGAAAAGTCAGTAAGGAGTCTTCTATTCATGACACCACATTGGTTGTCTTTACCAGGCATCTAAGCAGTGGGACATAAAATAAAGACTGAAGAAGAATCACACAGAATGCCAGAGATGCAGGTATTTCATTAGTTCAGTTCAGTTCAGTTTTCATCCTTAGTTTATTAACTTTTTAGGTCTAGAGTGAACTAGATGTCATTGGGTTGCAGTGATTGGGGTGTGTGGGACCATCCCAGATGGGTTTTTTATTAGATACACTAACATCCCTCTGTGGAATACCCTGGCGACCTTTGAGAAGATCTCAACCTTGCCATATGTGGGTACTAGAGTCATGATATGAGCCATATAGGATGTGAAATAGTCCAAAATGTGCAAAAAACCCTTTTCAAATTGCGTAGTTATTTTGAATCTCGCACGTGGCCCTTCAGCGTGTTTGACGCAGCGCACACACTATGTACTTGAGAAAGCTATGCTTCCTTTACTGAATTCTTTAGATGGGCACACACACCAAAAAAAGAATTGGCCCATCATCTCAGAGGAGTACAATCACACAGCATGCAGTGGCATGACTTAATGGCTTTGGTAAAGCTGGCACGCACCACAAGAGGTTCTGAAGTATATTTTTTTGCCAAAATGAGTAGTGAAGACATCAGAGCTAATGACTGCAATCAACGTAATTGAAAACTTGAAAGATATACTTACAACTTCTTTCTTAAATCTAATTAGAATAATCTTTGCAAGTTCTTGGCATTGATATATCCACATATGTAGACATACTTCATGATGATGCCACAAGAGTTATGTGCTTACCAAGCAGCCTTGCATGGAGATAAGCAGGATATATCATTCTAAGTTAACTAAGATGAAAGTACAACAAACAAGTTCATACATCATGCAGAACTCAGATGAGTACAAAACATGGAGGGAAGGATTATAATTAACAATCCAACCAGAGAATAATATGATCCCCACACAGATTGATTCCGTAGCCAACGTAAGTTGAATGAGAATATAGACGATTAGAGTAGTGATCTGTATTGTCTAATAATTCTAATGGACTTTATTGAATATCATCGGAATCACACGCCGTCCAACTACGGTTTATGCTGTTATACACAGGCAATAGATTTGAGTCTAGTACAATTAATCTGATTGATTAGTTTATTGTTTGTTTTGATGTTGTGAGCTCATTCAACAAACGCATGAGGTGCACCGTCTTTGAACTCTGGTATCCGCTTTCGTGCGATATCCTATGAGAGAAGATGACTAGAGTTCAAGGAGATAGCTGGGGAAAAGCACCAACCTTAATACATATCATGATAAGTCAGTAAGTTTTCCTCCAGCAGGATATGAAGACTGAAGAAGACAAAGATATAGCGAAAGAGAGAACTAACACATATCTTTGGAATACCCTGTCAACCTTTGAGGAGGTTTCTCATACTACAAATCTGAGATTGCCCAGATGAGCTACCATGATGAAACAAGCCAAAGCCAACTTGTGTGGAAAAGAGTGTCAACCCAAAATATGTGATGTATGCACTAGCAAAGGATTGGAAAGACGAGTTTTGAGTATCATTATGAGAAAACAAGAGGCAAGAACAAGGTGACAAGGTTCTCCCACACTGTCTACTACTGTCTTGTATGAGCATTTGATCATGTAACATTAGAATGAATAAATCAGTGTCTCTAGTAGCACAAATGTTCATGGAACTCTGCAGTTGTTTGGCAGTCAGGCTGGATGTAAAAAAAGATCTTCCCCACTCTCCCCTCTTCTCCCCCCTTTCTCCACTACAAATCCCATTTATTGTGATGGTACCTCTCTAGTGATTGCGTGAGATGAAAGTATAATATCATACTAGAAGTGCTATGGTACATTGGATAACTCTCTTCTCTTCATATATAGAGAGCTCCGCATGCCGATTGACAAAGATTGTTTATTAGAAGATACTCTATTCTTTAGATGATGTGATATGAAGGATATCTTAATAATATTATGCAGTGTCATTAATCATACGGATGTATCATTATCATTAGAAGGTTGGCGACGAAGAGAATAACAAATGAATTATCATCCAATGCTGTTACACTTTACGATGTATGTCGTCGTTGTCATCCATCAACAAGATATCACATATTACTATCACCTGTCACACAAAACCTTCAACTTTGCAAATTATGGTTATGTGACAACAACAACAAAAGTAGTAATAACTAATCTCATATTATGTACAATTATTAAACTTATCAATCGATAGTATGACAGAGTATAGATTTGCTGCATCATGTCATGATGTATGTGGATTCTTTTAAATGGTGAATATCTTTGGAAATGAGAAGGAACGAGAATATTAACACTCTTTGCATTGTCTCAGAAGAGTATCAATACAATTTAATTTTCACATTCAATTGATATACAATATCATTACTTCATTCAAAATAATAATGTTGTTGAAATCGAGAGAGGTCGAGAGAGAGTGAAAATTAAAATTTATTCGATTTACTTAGTTATTAGAGAGCATTCTTCTCAAGAGCTCTTCACTCTAACCCATCGTCAAACAATCACCTCAACACAAGGCCATGGGAGACGCTGACGGTGATCAATGGAATGATCCTCGAGTACATTTCATTGCTCAATGCATTCTTTCAACATATTCCAAGCTTTCGCCTGGTGCGAAATTCGATAAACTATTTCAAACAGAAGCCACAAGGTAAGCAAACAATTAAATTATTATATCATTTTATTAATCTGCATAATCCATCCAAAGTTTCAAACTTCCTATTCTACACCTACATCTGTCATCATTCTCAGCGAAATCCTTGAGTTATTCTTTAATAGCAAAGATGTGAAATGCATCTTGGTACCAGAGAGTCTAAAAATTGTCGAGGCAATGCCGAGCCGATTTCCAAAGACAAAGTCTCTTGCCATATCAAAGATGGTAGATGAATTGACGGAAGCTAACATCCACTCGGCTACGTTTGTTGCAGAGATCGGTGGTATGTCGTCATTTGAGCATCTAGAGTTAGTGTCAAAGAATGTATTACTTCCGGTACTATCCAACCAAACGAATCAATTGAATTGGGGTGATCTTACAAGCCGAGAGATTACTGATTGCTTCCATTCATTTCTTTCCTCATCAGCTATTCTATGTGGACAAGTGAAGGCAGAAACGAGACTGCCAACACCACCACTTTACGACAATGATGGCGGATTAGTAGACTCATCATCATCTGCCCGCATATCATTGCTCGAGAGCACCATTATCACCTGGACGAAGCAGATTAAGAATGTGCTAAAGCAAGATCCGGAAGCACAACTGAAGCTTGGTTTCCATGCTACACCAGATGTTGAGATTTCTTTTTGGAAGAACAAGGCAAACAATCTCAACTCCATCTTTGAGCAGCTTCAAAGTCCTGGTACTCGTCGTGTGCTCAAGGCTCTTGATCAGGCCAAGTCTACTTACTGCACAACCTTTGCTAGACTTTGCAAGGAAGTCTACTCCGCACGGCTAGAGGCTAACGATAATGTGAAGAATCTCCGAACGTTAGAAAAGTGGGTGAATAAGTTGAATGAGGATGATTTTGGGAATCTATCGGCAATGTTTAAACCGATGTTGCACACTCTGATGCTCATTTGGAAACACTCCACATACTACAACACTCCGACTCGTCTTGTTATCTTAGTTCGTGAAATGTGCAATTCAATTATTGACCAAGCCTATCGTTTCATTTCCGGAGAGCAAGTCTTTTCTTTGATTGAGAATGAAGAGGCCAATGTTGCAGTTGAACAGCTCTTACTTGTACTGAAAGTATGTGGGAATTTCAAGAACACATACTTTGACTACAAGACAAAGGTTGCAGCCGAGTGTCCACAGAATCAGTGGTCTATTCAGAATGGTGCTTTATTCTCACGTCTTGACTGTTTCATGGAGAGGAGTCATGATATTCTTGACTTAACAAGGACAATCATTCAATTCTCCAAGCTCTCCAAGGTTGAGATCGGTGGAACAAAGGGCCACACTCTAACTAGAACAATCCAACAGATTAGGGATGACTTCCAATGCTCTGTGGATGCGGTGAAGAGTTTGGAGTACGATATCATGGACATCAATGCTAGTCAGTTTGATAATGAGTACTCTCAATTTCGCAAATTTGTTAAGGAGATTGAGCGTCGATTGGGAGCTGTTATTGGCCTTGCATTGGATGACTGTGAGACTGTCTACGGTCGCTTTCAGTTAGTTGACACCTTTGATAAACAACTCCTTGAGCGACCGATAATTCAGGATGAAGTTGAAGTGAAGCAGATCATTCTCATCCAAGCTTACGGAAAAGATTTAAAGGTGATTCAAGAAGAGTTCCTCCAACATCGTTGCAATCCACCTAATGAAACATTGCGCAACTTACCGCCAATTGGGGGTGCATTGACGTGGTGTCGAGGACTCATGGCTAGAATTCAGATACCCATGGAGAAAATGCAACAATTGGATCGCAACATTCTCGACCGTGAGGAGGCCAAGGAGGTGACTAAAGTGCAAAAGGCAATCATGTCATCGTTGCTTGACTTTGAGAAACAGAAGATTGAGGAGTGGGGCGGTGATGTCGAGGCAACGTCAAGTGCCAAGCTTGAATTACCCCTCCTACGTCGGGCCGAGGATGAATCACGTCAGCTCAATACCAACTTTGACCCAGCTCTTGTGCGACTACTACGTGAGGTTAAATACTTTCTTCTCCTTGGTCTTTCAGTTCCAGATTCGGCACTGAAAATCTTCCAGTCAGCTGATACCTTTCGTGCATGGACTGGCAATTTAGATCTTATCGTTAACATGAATAATTCAGTTCTGAATACGATGCTGCCGGTGGAGAGACCACTCATTGATCCATACTTGGCCAAATTCGATGTTGCCATCCAACCGGGGCTTGAGTCCTTGAATTGGCAATCGGATGGGATAACTGAGTTTATTGGCAACTCCATGGAGCAAGTGAAAGTTGTTCATGGTATTTTAAAGACTATGAAAGACAATTTAAGTGCCGTGAAAGATATTGCCAGCAAATGGGGAGACAAACCAATGATTGAGCGTAAGACCAAGCCGATGGAAAAGGAAGAGTTTGAAAGATCGTTCAAGTCCTTGAAAACATCTACCTATTCTGATATTAAGGAGGCTGGGAAACAAATCCATTCCTTGCTGAAGGAGACTAACAAGGTGCTTAGGGTATCGAATGCGTCTAGTGATTGGAAGTGCTATGTGGAATTTGTCAATAGTGTCATCGTTGAAGGACTTTCCTCAGCCGTCTTGACATCACTTGAGTTTTTGCTAGATCAAATCGATCCCGAGACTATACGCAGAGATGGAAGACTTCCCTTGTTTGAAATCTCAATTGTTTTGAACGGTACCGACGGTATTAACTTCCAACCTCCTCTTGGTCATGATTTAACTAGTAAGAGGGGTATGTCTGATATGATAGATAACATTGTTGGTTCATTCTTCCAAATATCAACACTCTTCAAGCGACTTGACGCAGAGGGGACGTACATGAGAGAATTGCATTCTGATTTGGATATTGTGAGTGTGTTGGCTTTACTATCTGATGCAATTGCTGCCAACGATGACAAGTGCCATGACCTTCAGAGGACATTCGACAAGTATGCATACCTTTGGGAGACCGATCTTACATCCTACTTTGAGGATTTTTGTGAGAAGGCTACCATTGTTACCGAGCATGGTACACGCTTGTTGGACTTGACAATGTTTGACGAGGCAATACAAAAGTATGTAGATGCTCAGGCGGAGGTAGCAACGGCTCAATCACCCACTGATATTGGTTGGTTAAGAGTTGATATCACTCCTGCGAAACGCGAAGTCTCTCTCTTTGCTACCAAATGGATTAATCTATTCACAACTCATATGCGTGAATCTATAATTACCACCTTGTCAGATTTGCACAAGTTTATGGAGTCTGTTACTCAAGGTTTGAGTGTACAGATCGACAATGATGACGAGAAGACACCGCAAGAAGATGATAACAAGTCGGACAAAGAATTGATGGCAGTCATGAGTGTTATTCGAGATGTGAGGCTCAAGCAGAAATCCGTGCCTGAAATCTTCGGCCCACAGAAAGATTGTGTCCAGATCCTTCGGCGTTACGGCGTTGACGTATTGAATGATACTGTTGCAGGGCAGAATCTTCAAGATTGCTTGGAGGAGATCCCTCTTGCTTGGGATGCCGTCGTTAAGAAGACATTCAAGAAGAAGGAAGACATACTACAAATGCAAATGAAATCCATAGATGCGCTCAAGGGTGATCTTGACAGCTTTTACTTGTCAATTCGAGAATTCCGTGGTGACTTTCGAGCGAATGCACCCTTCAAGTTTGATGGTGAATGCTCACAGGCATTTGCGAGTATTGATTCATTTACTTTGAAGCTTGATGAAATCGAGGTGCAGATTGAAAAATATCATGAGCTTGAAGATTTGTTCGACTTACAGCCAACTTCTTATCCAGAGATTGGTGAAACTCGTAGTGAAATCAAGCAGCTTATCCAACTTTGGAAGTTCAAGCAAAGTGTGAGTAGTGTCTACGAGGGTTGGGAGAAGGAGTTGTGGGAGGATGTCAACACTGTTGATCTTGAGGATCAAAACAAACGTCTACGCAAACAGCTTAAGGAGAAGGGAGCATCCTATCCTGCCATGAAGGGGTGGCAAGTGTATAGAGATATCGATGACTCAATGGCTGTCATGGCAACGGTACTGCCACTCGTCCATGATTTGCATTCTGATGCTATCCGAGCACGTCACTGGTCAGCTCTTGCTCGTATTTGCAATGCCAAGACAGTTGATCCATCAGATCCCAAGTTTACTCTACGAGATATGTTACTGCTCAAACTTCACAGTCACAAGGAGGAGATTGAAGACACTGTTGAGACTGCAATGAAGGAGCTTAAGATTGAGAAGAAGCTGACGGAAATTGAAGACGTTTGGTCTGTCATGGAATTGAACTACTCAGCTCACAAGGATACTGAAATGTTCATTCCCCGTCCAAGTGAGGAGGTTGTGGAGAGTATGGAAGCTCATCAAATGGAATTACAGGGTATCTATGGCATGGGCAAGTTTATGGAATATTTCAAGGATCGTGTCGTGCAATGGCAGAGTGAGTTACGAACTGTGGATGATACATTAAGGATGTGGTTGTCCGTTTCTCGTGCTTGGGCGTCATTAGAATCTATATTTCTAGCCTCTGCCGATATCCGATCACAGCTACCCGAGGATACTAAGCGATTTGAGGGTATTGATTCTCAATTCAAGGAGCTAATGAAGGAAGCTGTGCTTGAGGTGAATTGTGTTAAGGTATGCTCCGTCGAGGGACGATTCGAGTCCTTGAAGGGTATGCGCGAGAAGCTTGAAATGTGTCAGAAGTCATTACATGAATATCTTGATATCAAGAAGAAGATCTTCCCCCGATTCTACTTCGTCTCATCTGTTGCCCTACTTGATATGCTTGCCAATGGAACCAATCCACCCAAAATTATGCCATATCTCGGTGATTGTTACGATGCACTTGCCAATCTCAACTTTATAACAAACGAGGATGGGACAAAGAGTGATAAAATTGTTGACACAATGATCGCCAAGGATGGAGAGGAGGTACCTTTGTATGAACAGTTTACAATGGAAGGCGAGGTGGAGGCCTACCTCAATCGTCTGACTGAATCTATGCGCCAGTCACTCAAGGTGATTCTTTCAAATGCAGTCGAAAAGGCTGTCAACTGGGACATTGATACACCTCGACACGAGTGGCTATTCAATTACCCTGCACAATTATGTATCACCGGAACTCAGATCTACTGGACGGATGAGACGCAGTTGGCTCTTGAGGAGTATGAGGGCGGCCAAGAAGATGCTGTCAAGCGATATTTACAAGTTTGCAATTCACGTCTATCCGCACTCATCCAGTTAGTTTTGGGTGAGCTATCAGGAGCCGATCGTACAAAAATCATTTCTCTCATTACAATGGATGTACACTCTCGTGACGTCGTTGATCGTCTCATTGCTCAAAAGACTGAGGGACCAAATGCATTTGCATGGCAACAGCAACTACGCTTCGAATGGGAACAACCAACTCAAGACGTGAATGTTAAGATTTGTGACTTCTCTTGCAAATACTTTTATGAATGGGTTGGCAATACCGGACGTCTTGTTATTACACCACTCACAGATCGATGCTACATTACACTTACCATGGCTCTTAAGCTATATCTTGGAGGTGCTCCAGCAGGACCGGCTGGGACGGGCAAGACGGAAACAACCAAAGATCTTGCTCGTGCACTTGCCATTCCGTGTTATGTATTCAATTGCTCTGACCAGATGAACTTTCAATCAATTGCTGATATTTTCCGTGGTCTTGCTCAAACGGGAGCTTGGGGATGCTTTGATGAGTTTAATCGAATCCCAATCGAGGTTTTATCTGTGGTGGCAACGCAAGTGAAGACTATTCAAGATGCAATTGTTAAATTCTCTATCCCAGAGAATAGGGATGAGGAATTCCGATCAGCACCAGCAGGAACACCCCCCGTAAAGGTAGGATACTTTGATTTCATGGGCGATACGATTTCTCTCATTCCAACTTGTGGATTCTGGATCACAATGAACCCTGGCTATGCTGGACGTACTGAACTACCAGAGAATCTCAAGGCTTTATTTCGCTCGTGTGCCATGATTCGACCTGATATGAAACTCATTCAAGAGAATATGTTAATGGCAGAAGGTTTCCAAACAGCACGTGCCTTGTCTGTCAAGTTTAATACCTTATACGAGTTGTCATCGGCATTACTATCAAAGCAGCCACACTATGATTGGGGTCTTCGTGCAGTCAAGTCTGTGTTACGTGTTGCGGGTGGTATGAAAAGATCAAACCCAACAATGAGCGAAGATCAGGTTCTCATGCGTGCCTTGCGTGATTTCAATACACCCAAAATGCCAATACATGACATTCCCATCTTTCTCCGACTGGTTAACGATCTTTTCCCTGGTCTAACAGTCGAATCAAAAGTCGATGATGATCTAAAGGCGAAGATTGTTCGTGTAGCAAAGGAACAAGGTTTACAGTACGATGAAATGTTTGTCAACAAGACTTGTAACTTCCAAGAGCTATTGGATGTTCGTCACTCTGTTATGCTTCTTGGTCCTGCTGGTTGTGCCAAGACAACTATTTGGAAGACACTCCAAGGTGCACACAACCTAGACAAGCCAAAGCCAACTTGTGTAGCGGAAACTGTAAATCCGAAGGTAAAAAATTGATAAGAGTGCTGACTTTGCTATGGCGTACATCATGTGCACTTTACTGCCTTCTTGTACCTTTCTTACTCAACCTTTCTTTCTTTTTATTCCCTTAGTCTGTGACAGGTGATGAGCTATATGGATACATGACACTAGCAAAGGATTGGAAAGATGGAGTGTTGAGTATTATCATGAGAGGTATGAGCAAAAACTTTGCTGAACAAGGCTTTCATGACTATCAGACATATAAGTGGGTAGTCCTCGATGGGGATATTGATGCTGTGTGGATTGAATCTATGAATACTGTTATGGATGATAATAAAGTACTCACCCTCGTATCCAATGAGCGAGTTCCATTATCTCCCGCCATGAGGATGGTATTTGAGATTAATTCACTCAAGAATGCCACACCCGCAACTGTTTCTCGAGCTGGTATTCTCTTCATCAATGAGGTTGATGTTGGTTGGAGACCACTCGTGGAAACGTGGGTACAGAGCAGAGAGAACTCCACCGAGAAGAATAATCTTCCATCTCTATTTGATCGATATGTCGATGCGCTTGTAGAGATGACAAGGAGGGGCTATAAGGAGGTTACCTCTATACGTCTCATCAACAAGGTTAGCACAATCATTTATTTGCTCGAGGGTCTCCTCCCACTTGTTCCTGATGGTAAGATGACACCTGAATCGATTGAGATGATATTTGCCTTCTCTGCCATGTGGGCGTTTGGTGGGCCCATGATTGTAGATAAGTCGGGAGATTATAGGAAGAAGTTCTCAGAAGACTTTGCATCAACCTTTGGGGCAAAGTTTCCCAAGGACGGCCTGTGCTTTGATTACTTTTATGATCCCAAGTCTGGCGAGCATGTGAACTGGCAATCAATGGTAGCAACACACTCGCCATCTCCCATCGGGACACGGCCAGGAGAGACTCCCTTCAATGAGCTATTCGTTGAGACTGTCGAGACGGTTCGCATTACCTACCTACTTGACAAGCTTGTGAAGAATGGAAAGTATGCCATGCTTGTTGGGAATGCAGGAACCGGCAAGACGGAGATCATCAAGAACTACCTGCGTTCGTTGGATAAGGACACTGATGGCATTATGAGCAAGAATATTGTCATGTCGTACTACACATCATCATTCACATTACAGAACGAGATGGAGGGATACATTGACAAGCGCTCGGGCAACATCTTTGGCCCACCAATGGGGAAGAAGATGGTATTCTTTATTGATGATATGAACTTGCCCTACGTTGAGACCTACGGAACACAGAATTCCATTGCATTATTAACTCAGCATATGCAATATGGCTCAGTCTTTGACAGATCAGACTTGGGTATGAGGAAACAGCTGATGGATATTCAATACCTCGCAGCAATGAATCCAACTGCTGGCTCGTTTGAGATATGTGAACGTTGTCAACGTCACTTTGCCACCTTTGCCATTGCCATGCCATCTCAATCTGACCT
>Ga0214478_101495_pt1 | contig 11546 bp, 5 predicted proteins | sample M1_20Mar14CPVII9_2_FD_178001 | JGI IMG/M metagenome (GOLD analysis project Ga0214478, IMG submission 178001) | Marine eukaryotic communities from Monterey Bay, California, United States - M1_20Mar14CPVII9sort6BwellD7 | ecosystem: Environmental > Aquatic > Marine > Unclassified | place: USA...
GATTGTTTCAACTCGCTTGCTTTCTTTACAGCACAAAAGCTGAGCTCAAGAGTATCAAATGAACAGTTTGGCAGCGTAACGAGTTGGAGTATACCAAACACCAACATGTACCAGCAATCATCATTTCTTCGAAGTCCTTGTAAGCAAATTTTTGATTGGAAGGTACGGAAGGCAGATCATAAAGGAATCCTCCTGAATTTACGACCTGTTATTAATTCGAGAGATATAAGCGCTATGTCATACCAACCCGGTGGAAGAGGGGCTTGGCATATAAAGATTACCAAACTCAAGTCTCGTACCGTTCCAGCTGCTAGTCTGTCTCGTATGACGTGTGATTGTTCAAGATATAGTTACGGATATTCTCATCGATCTACGTCAAATTGTATGTTGGCACAGTTGAAGAATAGGATGACCAAGTACAACAGCGACAATCAAAAGCTAGGTGTAGTTAGAGCGCTCCTAAATCCAGATCAACAGATTCAACTAACAACAAACCGCAGTGCACCCACATCATTTGCAAGCGCTGCTGCGGCTTCCAATAATAGCCTGTCTTTTGCATCTATTAGCAGTAGTGGAGCCTCTCAGCCAGCGGCTAAAAAGCAGAAGACATCTCAAGTCATTGATCTCTTGGACGACGATGATGAGGTACAATGCGAGGGTGAACTATCTGCAGCCGCGGCAATCAGGAAACGAGTAAACGAGGCTGAAGATAAGGGTGAAATTGTTGAGATTAATTAGATATTGTTTTTGAATGGGATAAGGAAAGCAAATACAGGTCAAATGTGTAAGCCGTCTATTGAGCAACTATTGACAATTAAGCCCACTAAATGTTAGAATGTATTATCACTAAACAAATCTTTCTACTAGATACATCGAAAGAATGGTAGTCATCAAACAAAACACTAATATCTTTCTACTTTCTACTTCTCCTAGCTTCAAGCTAGAGAGCACATTCCTTTGGACATTCACATGTATCTTTCTTTTTCTAAAGAAACTAAGCCTCGGTTTCATCTCTTGCTTCGGGCAAGATTGACTTGAGGGGCATAATAGTACCCTCACCAGTGCTACCAGTGCCAACCACAAAAATCTCCTTTGCGGTTGCAGACAGGGTCTTCGTGACCTTGACTTCCAAGACTCTACCAAGAGGATCCTCCACGATGATGCAGTCTTCCCAAAATACGTCTTCCTTTTCAGTAAGAATACCAGGTTGTAACAACGACCAACCCCACACAAAGATAGTCTTGGCAACGTCCTCATTAGAGAGGATATAATACAACCAATCGTGAACAAGTTTGTACTCCTCCTGATCACGGAACCAACTCAAATGCAATCGATTCTCTAGCATGCGCTTTGCTGTATCACGCGGATTGATTTTACGCTTTCCTAATAGTTTCTTCTGCTCTGTCAATCCTTGCTTGAAGTGTGCGCACATTCGTAATGGCGATGACATTCCTAATCCGGATTGAAACTTTTCATATGTCTCTCGAGCTTTATCAGATGCATCCGTTGGTAACTGAAGATCAACTCTCCCCTTCTCATTCAAAAGTGCCACCAATTCTTCCTGCTTGGATACTCCTCCCTTGGCCAATATATTGTTCTTTTCTAGCTTCAATGCTAAGTGTTCAAACAATCTTGCTGGACAATTATGTGTCAGTTCTGATGAAAGACTGAGTGTGGTTGTAAAATCTTCCCTCTCAGGTCTTCCAATATCTCCAATCCTGTTATAGCTCATCTCCCTAGGCATCTGCTGGGAGACAATCTTCATTAGATTACTATTAATCTCATCATATGTACGATGATTGGTTAAACTGAAGGAGAGAAGATCCTTTGGTTCAAGGAATGAATACAAGTTTCCAACACCGACTAATGCCATCAGATGATGAAAATCTGTTGGCTGAGGATCTTGCTTTCTTGCCTCAGCCTCCTTCTTTCTCTTGTGTCTTGCTATCTTCTTCTGAACATAACGCATAATTGATATTACCGACAATACAGAGATCAAAACAAATGCCTGGGTACCAACGCCGAATGCAATGGAATAGTAAATCACATCGTATAAATCCAACACGAGACTCTTTAGAACCATCACTACATTGATGATAATAAATGCGAGTACGTAAATGAAACTATATGCCACTGCAGTGTTAGTAAGTTTCTCAATGATTGTCGGTGGTGTGCGGGGGATGTACAAGACGCACTTATGATAGAATAGTGTCATGAGTACTAAAACAACTGCATACCAAATGGGACATACTGACGGAAGAAGCAAACACCATCTGGGCATACCAAATGACGATGATGATTCATCATCCACATTGTTGTTGTAAATTGACCAGACTATAAACGCGGGAATGATACAGAAGGCTGTTACTAAGAAATCAAACAGAAGTATTGCGTAAATACATTGTTTGATTCTGGTCAACATCATATTGTAGTTGTGGTGTGAAGAGTTGTTGTGTTGGTGTTGGTGGTGTTGAGTATAAATTTAGTTGTGTTGTACTTTGTGGTACCTCGAAAAAAGGAACCAATGTTGGTATTTGACGAAACAGTCCTTCCTTTCTATAATTAACTCAGTATTTCCTTTCTATAACTACTTATTAGAGAGAACTAATAGCTTTGATAGAGCTCTCAGATTTGTTAGTTGATTGAGATTGAGAGTTGATACCAAGTGTAAAGTAGAGGCATGACTTAAAACCGTTTGGCGAAAATATGTTCCAGAGGTTAAGAAGAAGATAGATTGCCAAATTCTCATGTGTAGGGGATTGCAATAGACATATCTATTCCTAGATTACAATTCATCATTATGCCGAGGCCATCCCCTTGAACAACAGTCAACATCCAAGTCATTCCGTCTCCTACTGATTCGAATTGGATTCTTTCTACTAACATCAATCTCCACTCTAAGCGGCGGTGCTTTGCTTTCTCCATCTAAAGATATGCGCACCAAATTATCAACATTGTGATCACCGCCCTCTACTTCGTAGTAGGAATGTGAGTCTCCGTGAAAATGTATAGTCGGCTTGCCCAAGTCTTCGACAATCTGAGAGAGTTCTTCAAAGAAGTCTTCATGAGACGAACTGCATTCAGGATCTGCATGACCAAGAAGTACTTTGAAGTTATCATCTTCATCCAGTATGTTTCGTATCATTTCTAGATGCTGTGCATATCTTGCCTTTGCTTCTGACTTACTATATGGGGTGCCTCCGACGATATTTAATGCAATATACCTCACTTGTTTATGTTGGAATGTAAAAGATTCATCTAGTTTTCCCCATCGAGTCAAGTCAAAGCTATGTTTCCATCGTTTGTCCATGTATTTGAAGTATTTAGTCCACATCTCTTCCCCCCATTCATGGTCGTCACAATCATTAATATCGTTATCACCCGGTAATACAAATGTTGGAATAGAACTCTTCTTGAGTATATTACTCGCTTCTCTATATGCATACTCTTTACATTTATCTTTTTTTGCAGATTGCAAGTCACCCAAGTGGACTAAAAACTCTGCATCTGATTCTAAGTCTTCGATATATGCAGGCATGAGCTCATATCGCTCTTCATCGTCGTATGGACTATCCGCCATTAGATGGAACATTGTATAAGTATCTTCTGATGGTTTATTGGTTGGCTTTGAAGCTGCTATTGCAGCCTCTTCTACTTCTTCTATCTGTTGATCAATATCCACATCAATGTCATTAACCGTGTTGGGTTCAATGTTGCTTGGGCTTACATTATCATGAGAGCCATCGACTGAAGTCCGAGAGTGTACTTCATCGATATGTGTATTATCTATATCATCTGAATTGCCATCTTCAAGATCTAGCTGTATATTGTTGTTTGAAGTAGAACTATTTTCTTCATTTCCACTAAACTTTGATACGCCAATAGCAACACATGTAATACCGAGTATCAATAAAAGTAAACCAATTCCTATTCGTCTTCTTTTCACATTCTTTTTATAATCTTTTCGTTTCTCATTGTATCCTCCATCTATACTTTCTGCCACTGTTGATAAATCTTCATCATCTATACCCTTTCCTCTATTTGGTGATTGCAGTTCAGACTTTTTATTCCGTCGGAATGATATACCCCGTTTTAATGATATTGGATTTGATAAATTATTATTATCTTCATACTCTTCATCATCAACATATATATTATTCTCTGGTTCATAAGATGGTGTACGTCGTAATATACTACCTTTCTTTTGATTATAACTTGTGGGAGATGATAGAAACTTACGCAACTTGTATGCTCCACCAATCTTTGTACCGCTATCACTAATACCATGTTCTTGTAGCATTGCATTTGCAACACTCTCATTTTGTTCATCTAACTCAATATCCTCATTCAAAACTAGCTCTGCACCAATTTCGTATAATTCACCATCCTCATCATATATTGTATTACTATCAACTATTCTAGATGATACACGATGTGATAATTGATTTCTATTATCGCTATGTTGCAATAATGAATTATTTGATACCAAATCTTGTGTTTCTTGATTATGCCATGCACTTCTTTCTTCTCGAGAGAATACTTTACGCATTACATATCCTAAACTTCTAGTATTATTGATAGATGTAGTGGTATGTACTGGGGTAGATTTGGTACGCGAGAATGGTATTGAGGGTGGGAGATTGGTATAGGGTTGGCTATTAGATTGCTGATCATCATCGTCGGGCTCAATCTCTATTTCTACTTGATGATCATTTCCAGAGCTAAAGACTTTCCGTAGCGGCAGTGTAGGAGATGACGGCGTCGCCATGGTTTATACGCCTACCGAAAGGCTGTGTTTTGTGCTAGCTGTGTGGTGTTGATATTCCTCTACTATTATATGAATCTTATGCTAAAGAACTTTGGCTTTTGTTTGGATGGGGGAGAGAGGAAGGGGAGATTCTCATAGTGAAAGTTGTTTCATACGATATCCTATACTCGGTATCCTTTTATGAGAGTGTGAGATTTTGCTTTGCTCATGATTGACACGATGACGCAATATTAGTATTAGTGGTGGCGACTTCTATGTTATCAATATGTTGCAAATTAATTGATAGTTTATGTTACAGCAGAGAGGATCACAAGAAGTATTGATTTGAGATACCGCATTGAATTATTCAAGAGGTTGAAAGGTAAATAATAATAAACCTATTGATAATAGTAGCAGTAGCAATACAATAACGAATACCAGCGCTAGTACCAAAGGCTATCAAAGATAATGAATAGTATGGACAAAGATGACAAAGTTGGCATTGGTGAAGGCATATACCGCAACACTACAACTGCAAATGATATCAATACACCCGCTGCATCGTCATTCGACGAAAGCATGGAAGATGTCTTCCGTGATGATGAAAATATAGAAACTGCAGCAGCAACATTATCATTAGAACAATCTACAACAACACCTGAAGAAGTAGAGATTACATACCGTCGACACTTGAAAGAAGTATGCAATCTTACATACCCAATAATCTTGAGTGAAGTCTTTCAAAATACACTGCCTGTTATGGATATAGCCTTTGTGGGGCAGTTATCAAAGGATGATTTGGGTGCAGCTGCTTTAGCAACTGTTTGGTTTAATCTCTGGAATGCAGCCATGATAGGTTTTATGACGGCAATCGATACGTTACTATCTCAATCATATGGTGCAAATCATCTTGAAGGTTTTCAAGCATGGACTGGATCATCACTCATTATTGTCTTCTTTGTAACAATAATAATCTCGGGAATAGTGGCAATTTGTGGACCAGTGATGAAACTGTTTGGTCAAGATCCTGATCTTGCAGATGCCGCACAAGAGTTCAGTCTACGACTTATACCTGGGTTGTTCCCATACTACATCTTCAAAGTACTGACAAAGCATTTGCAAACACAAGGCAAATTAGCTCCTGGTGTATGGATTGGTGTGCTGGCAAATGGAATGAATGCCTTGTTCAATTGGGGATTGATATTTGCTGCAGGATGGGGTCTAAAAGGAGCGCCTTGGGCGACGACTTTTACCAGGTTTGTAGAATGTATACTCATAACAATCTACATGTTCATCAAGAGACATGCATTGAAAGATACATTACCAACATTTTCCAGAGACAACTTAAGTTACTCGGTTCTTAGACCATTTTGGAAGTTGGCAATATCCGGAGCTAGTTCTATAGCATGTGAGGCATGGAGCTTTGAGATTACAACAATATTGGCAGGCCTATTAGGAACGGTTGCACTAGATGCACACATCATTACATTGACAATTGCTACATTTATCTTTTTAAGCTTCCCGTTTGCTATTGGAATAGCTGCCTCAATTCGTGTCGGCCAGCTTATCGGGGATTCTAAAGCAAAAGGTGCTAAACGGTCATCACATGTATCACTGTGCGTTGCCATAATCTTACAGACAGTATTGGGTTTGATATTATGGCCTTGTGCTGATATCCTTGGCGATTTATTTAGCAGTGACGACGAGGTATCACATCTCGTCTCTCAGCTCATTCCGATAAGTTGTATCTTTATGATCGGGGACGCTGGCCAAGCAATTGCTGGTGGCGTACTAAGAGGAATAGGGAGACAAAAGCATGTGCTGTTCCTTAACATACTTGGTTTTTGGCTACTTGCTGTGCCGATTGGAGCTGTACTGACATTTGTTGAAAAGATGGGAGTGTTTGGCCTTTGGTGGGGATTTGTAATTGGCATATATTCTTCCGGTGCGATTGCATTAGTGTACTTGCACAGAGTAGACTGGAAACTAGAAGCTCGAAGAACTATAAAGCGTTTGTCTACCATTGCTAGCTCGAGAAGAACGAGAGATATAAATGAGGAGGAAGTCGTTAGATAGTATATAGTATGTCTTAAATGCTATATTAGAATTGCTTAATCACAACCATGGTTTGTTAGATAAACCATAGTCATTTCTATATGTCATGTCATTCAAAAATAATCTCTCTGCTTGTTTCCAACTTCTATGATTAGTCAATGCCAGATCTCTTCCTTGTCTTCCTATCCTTATTCTTTCTTTCTCATTCTTCAAGTAGTATAGAATCTTCAATTCCAAGTCAACCCAACTATTATAAACAACAATATTCTCTCCATCTATAGTACCATGAGGCCAATATACTTGTGGGTCACTCATGACCAGGGCACCGCTCAAAAGCATTTCATACAATCTAGAATGTCCTTCCCATCTGTCTCTTTGTGCCAAGACTATAATCTTTGTGGTCATCATGGCACAAATAAAGTCTGGATGAACTTGTTGTCTTCCCTGGCCGTGTATGAAGCCGACAATCTCTGTATTCGTTGTTATATTAGCTTTTGGATGACGTTGTGGTATAGTATCAATTATTTCAGAAATGTGATTACGAAACTCACAATGCATATTACAGACTGATGCATTCCAAAACGATCGAACATCTGTTTCTCTTGGTAGATGAGCAATATCTTTGCTTAGATGCAATCGTGTTTGTTCAATATCACCTTGAGAATTGTCTGCCACTTCTTTGTAGATAGATGCATGTTTAACTTTCATGTATTTATCAATCGCATTGACAATTGGCTCACGAACAGTCATTGTAAGACGCTGTATCGACCTACAACCATTACCAATGATTGTTGTATATCCATCAACATTCATTGCAGTGAAATTGATTGGCTTGCCAGAGTATTCATCGAATGGAAAACTTGGATTCATTTCACTCTTGACCTTTTGACTCCACATATCCATATATCGACCATTCTGTGTTGATCTTGTGGCATAGTTGATTCGATTCCAACCAAGTAATGGAGCCATTTCATGCTGCATATACCAATACGGCCATACACCCATTCCTCCGTCACTGCTTTCAAGTATGAATATTTGCCATTCAGGATCAATCTCGTTTAACTCATCTTGAGTAAAGCTGTGTAAGTGCTGTTTCATTTGATCAGTGTCAAGCTTTTGTTGTATGTTTATCTTTCCATTGCGCTGTAACCTAATAAACATACTTTCAATTGCAAATGGTAGCAACTGCTCAATAACCTTTGTTTTTGTACTCCATATTACAATTGCATTATGTTTTTCATTAGGATTTGTAGTGGGTATAAGTTTTGCAGTTGATGAATTATGCAGTGCCAGAACAGGATGAAACTCAAATACCTTGTATTGTTGTATGTTTTTGTGTTTGCTTATATCATTCACAGACGATATCTTATCAATCCTCCACCATACAACATTTGATATTGCAAATAAGACACCAATTAAGAGTCTACGAAGTAATGCCTGTCTCCTCATACGTAAAAGCTACAAATGCACAAGATGTGCGCATTTATCATGTTCATGTTGCAGTCTTTGTCTTACTACTGCAATGGATCAGTCCTCATATTATTGTACCGTCATCAATGACCACCAATAGCTATTGCCACCGCCATACTGGATCATAAGATACGCCGAAAGATTGCTGTATCATGAGATCAGTAGTTCAGACTCTCATAAAAAGATACCACACCAATAAAATATGAAACTCAACAAAGCATGTCATCTCCAAGTCTCTGTTATTGCATTGTAGGTTTAGAATACAAATCAGGTAATAATACACAGATAGAATATGGCAGGTAAAAGTGCAGCCAAGATACGACGCAATATAGCTCGTGCAGCTGCACGAGGCGAGACATATACTCCTCCCGAGCCATCATCTAAAAAAGACGACAATGAAGGCGATATCAAAAGTAGTAGTATTGGTGAAAGTGATGAAGTAATACAAACCAAACTATCAGCTGCACAAAAGCTTGGAGAAACACTATCCAGCATCGAAAGTAATTCAGATAATCTAAATGCCAAAGAGCGCCGATCTGCAAAAAGAAAAGCAGAAGCAATTGCAGTAGAAGAATCTGGATGTGATGATGTAGATGAATTGCTAAAGTGGTATAAAAAGAACAAGCCATCATCAACTAAAGGAAAGAAAAAGAAGAATAACAAACAGTCATCTGCAATAGAACAACTATCTGAAGAGGATAAAGCAAAGTTTGAAGCTGCAAAAAAGTTACAGAAATCACTTGCTGACCTAGAAAAAGATGATAGTTTAAACGCCAAGGAGAGAAGAAGTGCCAAACGCAAAGCTGAAGCTATTGCCTCTGAAGAAACGAATGGTACCGACTCCAAGGAATTATTAGAATGGTATGAAAAGATTGTACCCCCAACATCAACTACAAATGATGAAAATGGAAAGACGATACCCTACATTATATTCGTAGGACAATTATCATACACTACAACATCTGATATGTTATATGATCATTTCCAATCTACATTATCCAAGTCTGTTACTAATGTTACAAAAGAAACAATGAAGATTCGATTATTAACTGATAGTAAAACAAAGAAATCACGCGGTATGGCTTTCGTGGAGTTATCAACACCTGAAATTATGTATGAATGTTTAAAGTTGCATTTAACACATTTAGACGGACGACGAATCAATGTTGAAAGATCAGCTGGTGGACGGTCGAACAGTGCAAGTAAGAAAGCAAAGATTACATCATATAGAGAAGAACAAACAACATTCATGTCACAAACAATGGATAGCATTATATCAAGCTTTATCAAAAGTGGTGATATAGAAGAAGATGAACTTGATGATGGAGTTATTGCATTATGTAAACGACACTCAGCAGTGGTTGTAGAGGCGGCACTGAAGGAATATGTCGAGGAGAAGAAGGAAAGGAAGATTAAGAAGGAAACATTGGGTGAGAAGGAAGATGAGAATCTGAGGAATCCAAGTGCATTCCTGACCCATATGATTGGTAGGATTGCAGAAGAAGGCATTGGAAATTCAAGTAGGGGTAGAACTGGCAGAGATAAGGGAGGTAGAGGAGGAGTTCCTGGACGAGGAAATGGTGGAAGAGGTCGTGGCGGGTCGATACTTCAAAGAAGTGGTGTTGATATGAGTATGAGTTCAAGAACTAGTGGTGATGATAAAAGTATATCACAAATCTTTCCTAGTATGGGAGGAAGAGGCAGGGGTGGTAGGGGAGCGTACATGCGGTAGATGACAATACACGTTAAGAGAGTCGTGGTAGTAAGCTTAGATTAAACTTGGTGTTTAGTTTTTATGTGGCTCTTCTGGTCTATCCTCCTATATCCGTATCATACAAATAACTTTGGATTATATTATTAGTGCTTGACCCCCTAGATCAGTGCCTCAAAGCATCCATAGAGCAGCACACACCTAAGAGACATGGAAGAGTTGAAGTTCTAAGCTTTCTTTATTTTGTGAGTGTTTTTTTTCACAGTGAGTCTTCGCCGATATGGTAACGCCCGCCATAATGCCGCCATCAAGCACTTATTGCAATACATCGCCGGCCGCCACATATGAAGATCCAAAGGCAACATCAACCATAGCAGGGCCATCCACTACTAATAAACCATGGCTACTAATACCACTGATGGCGTTGGCTCGAATCCAGCCGCATATCGATACCAACCCTCCTCTTCCGACGATGATGATCATGATGCCAATAACAACAATAAGCCTCTCCCCATCCCATGGTGGTTTAATCCAGAGACTGCCAAACTATATCACAATCTATCCATGAGAGATACTGATATTATAGTTAGTAGCGGAGTAAAGATGGGGTAAGTTATTAAATTTGTGTGCATATCATGTGTCATAAATTGTGCATATCATATGTTCAGCGCTGATGTTGTTGAATACATTCTTCGAACACCTACCATACCCCTAACCACACAACTAATTGCAAATCAAATACCATATTGCAGTACAACATGGGTATCGAGAATACTGGTCAGTTTATTTTACGAATACGATTCCAATGGTAAGCTAATACTCGAAGAGGTAGAGAAACGGACAAATACTCCAGGCAGATATGGCCAAACATATCCAGATGCACTTTACGCTACAAGAGAAGACAAACAAAATGATTCACTCAACATCTACAAACGTATGCCAAATGGTGAGAAGTGGATGGATAATGCCGTCGGTGATTATGTATATGATGATTTATTGAATCAACCAGAACCACGACTATTTGTTAGTCACTTATTTGGTAAAAGGCATTTGCCCAAGGAGCTATTTGATGATGATAATTGCAATAGAAAAGGCAATGGCAAACTATTAGTCGTATTACGCAATCTGAAGGATACATTAGTTTCACTACATAACTTTAGAGGTACACCAAAAGATGGGTGGCTGGGAAACGAGCATGGACCTGGATCATTCCATCGTTTCATCGATGTTAGTGATGACTGCCCTAATATGATGGGTAGTACCTTCAATTGGATTAAGCAGAATGCAGAAGCAGTCGATGCCATTGGCAACGGAAGAGCATTAGTTATATATTATGAGAATTTGATATTAGACTTTGATGCAGAGTTGAATCGAATCAATACCTTCTTAGGTCTAGGAGAGTTAACAGAGGCAAAGTGTCGTGCTATTCAAGAGGCATGCAGTATCAAAACAATGAAATCAGACAATGGATTGCGTAGCAGTAATGTTTGTAGGAAAGGTGGCATAGGCGGATGGAAGGATATAACTGATTTGAATGACGAAGAACATTGGATAAAGTTTGAT
>Ga0214478_101500_pt1 | contig 11524 bp, 10 predicted proteins | sample M1_20Mar14CPVII9_2_FD_178001 | JGI IMG/M metagenome (GOLD analysis project Ga0214478, IMG submission 178001) | Marine eukaryotic communities from Monterey Bay, California, United States - M1_20Mar14CPVII9sort6BwellD7 | ecosystem: Environmental > Aquatic > Marine > Unclassified | place: USA...
CTTGAAGTCTCACAACACCAGGAATGTCATAAGTGTCAAAGAGGAATGTGATTTGACTATCGGTGTCCTTTGCCCATGAATTTGCAATTCATTCTGATCGTGATAGATATTGTGGTCTTCCGGATGATTTGATGTAGAATTGTATACTAGTAGCTGCTGTTGTTGCTCGTACAACTGTTGATTTTGGATCTACAAAATCAGACATGCCGAGAGATCGATGACGAAATATGTTGTTGTATCGACTTATTCCACCGTCGTTGTCATATGATAGAATGATATATAATACAATGCATGATATGAATATGATGATGGACCGAATCATTCTAGAGTTTGCTCAAGATACTTATCAAGATACTTCTATCAGATACTTCTACTGCAATTATTTATTACCAAACTGCCGCTATATACACTGACTGCTGCTGACATACACTTCTCTCCTTTTTATATATAGCTATTTGCCTGCTTATATCTTCATAAACACTCAGCTCTCTGCAACTATGGGAGGCAGTGGGGAGGCCGAGGCAGGTAATTAGCAAAATGCCAGCGAATTCAAAATGACTTTTTTATTGGTATCCTTTTCAATCTCTCTATACTGTACCTGAGTAGTTAGTAGTCAATAGTAGAAGTCAAGGTTATAAGATATGAGAAGTAAAGCCTCTGTCAAAGATTCGTCTTGACTTGTGCCCGGTACATCAGAAGATGAGGAAGATAGTTCGGATGTAAGGCAACGCAGAAGCGTAAGAAGGGTCGTCGTTCGAAGAGTAGAACTAGGTATCTCGATCATCGGGCAGAGCTCGATAGCTTTGCCTTATTGTATAGTATGTAGATGTTAGCTGAGTACTGTAGTGTGCACTTCAAACCGATTAATTCATTTAGAATGAGTGTCAGAGTACAGTTGATCGAGCTCTTTTCCCCAGCCTACCATATTGCATATCTTCCGAACACTCTCATCACAATCTCCTTCTAGAAATACATCCCTATCTTCACTGAAAGTTCCAGCTATCTCTCTATTGATCAACACTCTAGGCACATCACTCTTTACCCAGTCTGGTATTGAGGCCACCGGTGCGACTTTAAGACTTGTCCCCAATACTAAAACTAGATCAGTAGCCGCTACGTCAAAGTGCACCATGTCACTAAATAATCTTGGCATGACCTCTCCGAAGAATACTATATTTGGCTTTACTAAACTTCCACATTTGTTACATAATGGCGCTTCTCCTTTATCCAACATACTCGCTTTGACGTCATCCGCCTCATGCGATGCACCACAATTGATACACGACGCTGCTCTGAAATGCCCATGACATTCTACAAGTTTCTCAGGATTAACTCCGGCAACTGCTTCTAGCCCATCTATATTTTGTGTCTTGTACACGAAGTATTAGTTTGTATATAGTTTTATGTGTATACAATATGCAAGCCAAACAAACTTACATAAACTCTTTGCAATATCCCCTTCTTGTTTAGTAAACTAAAGAAGCAATGAGTTAACGTTGGTTTGTACTTGACTCCAGGCCATATTTCCTTTGATAATGTTACAAATGGCAGAGGATTCTGCCGATAAACTGTAGTATGATGGATATAAAATCAAGTCCGACATTAGTATGCAATTCGTGATATGCACAGGTATAAACTTACTTACAGTCAACATCGAATATAGCTTCAGGGTATGGTAGATCATATTTGTGTAAATTGTCGTATAATCCTGACCCCGGAGAACGAAACTGGAGCAAAAAAGACACATGATATGTATAAATAAGAGAAGAAGATATTATAGACACATTATATGCGTGCATCATCATTAACTTACATCTGGTATGCCAGCGCTGACCGATACTCCTGCCCCAGAAACGACTAATATTTTCTTATATTTACCCTCTTTTAGTGATTGTACAATATCATCTAATGTCAATCTATCAGCAGATAATGATGTATTGGATCTTTGTTGATACAGTGACGGACTGCATTTTATATTCCGAATCTGCCGCGAAAAGGAAGCTGTATGCAAAAATGCGCATGATGGTGTTGTAGACAAAGATGATGATGCTAGGAATACTGCAGATATCCTCCATCTCATAGTTATAGCGGAATGCAATCTCATTTGATAGCGTACCGATTGGCAAAGATTGTTAAGGTGAATGGCGATACAACGAGCATTGTTCTCTCACTCCTCTCCTCCTTCTCATTCTTTTGCAGGTATTGACATCAATTGGAACAGAACAAGATCTTCCAACCTATCCCTATTTTATTGCAATACGCAGCTATAGTCTAGTTTCATCATAATGTAATAGACAATGGCTTCGTAGACGACAACCCATAGGCCTCTCTCTCGTCTTTACCAGCAGCATTCCATGCCTTTAGAAGATTGGATTCCGATTCAGTACCATTTGACATAACCGTTGCAGTACTACTAAGGTCGACAAATGAAGCTCAATCCTTTCACAAAGTTGTACATTAAAGATCTGACTCCACCTTTACCCATATATGCTATAACATGAGGCATGACTTTCAAAGATATATTTTCAAATGGCTCCATACTAAAACCATCTTTACTGAAGTGCTTGCTATAGATCTTTAACTGTGCAGCTGCATGTTTGGTACTTGAAAGCTCATTCATACCTAAGTACAAATTGACTTCATCACTTGTTTTTTGGCCACAGAAAGAGTGCCCGTACGAGATCTTCTGAAGCGTGTGGTTAGATAGATACGTCGCTTCAATACTACTCCCGTCACACAACGCATTCTCAAATAGATTCCATTGCCATTTACAACGCCCAGAAAGACTGAGAGACAATAATGATTTGTTCACTTTGAGTGCATCTGTAAAAACGATTGCAGATTCGTCGCTTACACTCCAAGAATGAATACCTAGCCTAGTCAATGTACAACCAGGGCTCGAAAGGTTTGATGCGAGTGCTATATAGCTTTGTGTGCCCAGTGATCTCCCCCCAAAAGTTAGATCCACCAATGAGTTGTTGCTGCTTGACATCCAATGACTAAGCTGATGACCGCTTCATCTGTTTGAACATCAACCGATAGTTTCTTCAAAGAGGTATTGGTTGATAAGGAATTTGATATAATGTCTCCACCAGATGTCATACTACAATTGAAATATTCGATTTTGCAATGGGGTGACTCAAGAAGCCTCGTAAATGCTTCCCATCCCCTCTCTTTAATTCTTCCACACTCCACAATAATTAGCTCTTCTACAGTGCTACTCTCCTCAGAAAGGGCATCGGCCAATATCTCTGAACTTTCACAATCAATACCGTTTGCTGCAATGTTAAGATGCTTAACCTGACAAGATGGATGCCGGATAAAGGATGCAAGAGCAGTCGATGCAACCTTTTGAATGCAATTGCTTCTCAAGTCAAGATGGATCAACGACGATAGGCCACACAATGAAGCGAAGAACTTGTTAATCAATGGTGCATTACTCTCCCCAGTTTCATCATCACCGAATCCGCCATCAACAATATCCCATAATGCTCCTGTACTTGTAAGTTCTAAACGTTCCATAGTAGATCCCTTGGAATTCTCAAACATGGCGATAATGTAATGTATAGCTGAGGGTTCATCCATTGTATCCTTAATGACAAGATGGCGGAAGTTCTTGTTCTTTGCAATAAGTCTCGTTAATATTTGGAATATCTTTCCACCATGATATGTATTGCGTTCAAAGTAAAGCTTTTCAATAGACTTCGACTTTGAAACTCCACGAAAGAATCTCTCGTAATCCTTTTCTGGTACCTCATGACTTCTCCCAAAATATAGTTGCTTCAGGTACTTATTAGCTCCAATAGTAGCACCGTCCCTTGCCCAATCACCATCATGGGGTGTATATTCATCATTTGGAACATAATCTCCAAACACCAACTCTTTTATTGCAAATGTTTCTGAATTCTGTTCAAGACGAAATCGTGTAAGTGCCAATGTTTCCTCATCTGTGATATTCCCCTGATCTTCCCCCTCAATCACATATCTACGGAATACGTCTGCCCCGTCCATATTTATTGTAACTATGTGTACTATTTGGAAAGAGAAACAATAGCATAAAAAGAGCATGAATTAGTGGTAAGAAAAACAATGGCATAAAATGAGCATATGTGGTGGTCAACAGTCAACTATAAAAATATGCTCAAAGATATTAGGTATACATATTATCATATGAAATAAAATACAAATACACCACGATACGCACTCAAATATGTCTTCGGCACGACAGTAGGCTTGTGTGGGAAGTTTAACACTCGTCAAGGTTGGAAATATCGAATAGTACCACCAATTATCACCAGACGGCGGCGGATTGATTATCAAAAGATATGGTACGGTATCCTTTTAAAAGAATTTTTCCATGCATGTCGAGGTTTGATGATTGAGTAATCAGTATCGAGTAATCGAGGAGCTGTTATTCATTAGTCAAAGGGCATAATTATATTGACTAGTTTATAAGATTGTATTGTAAAGGATATTTTTACTTGAGATCTTTACATGAGGGTTGTATTATTATCATTCATTGCTACACTCCTATCATCCCACTGCAGTATTATTTTGGGTATAGAGGAGGATTATTCAGATGCAATATCAACAGCAATTGCAAATCTCCCCAAGATGACATATTCCAATCTTTCAAAAGATGGCGATGATCCGGTAATACAAGCACAATTTATTGATATGATCAATGGTGTGATCAAAAGAACCGGAGATGATTGGACAATGTATGGCAAGTTGTCTTTAGATTCACAAAAGGAGTATATCGAACTAATGAAAGATGCAGGGTTCTTCGAATTTATGTCATTACTTCTGAATCATGATTATATGGCCATGAAATTTTATGCTTCATTTCTAATTCATAGTATGTTAATTGGAGGAGTAGATGATGAAAAAATAGCTGAGTTTAATAGACTCCTTGTTGACGTATTGTTTGAAAAGGGTATTGTTACCAGATTGATTGAATTGGGTTTGTCAGAAGATGAGAATGAGATAGAACCATTTTATACAGGGTCGAAGAGTGAGGGTGCCCCGTTAGTAAATGCCAAGGATGAAGCTCTTGAGGCAGTGGTCAATATTGTTTACTATACAAGACCCGGCAAGCTTATTCACAAACTTGTCGATTCTGGTGCCCGTGATGCTGTGTGTTTAGCCGCCAGGAGAAGTAGTGAAACAAAGATCTTTTTAGCACTAGAGAGTGCTTCTCGGCTTGGTTTTCAATTGCAAAAAGATGGTTTAGCCTTGAAAGATGTGGAAAATATAATGAAGTATGTGTCGCTATGTAATGCAACTGAAAACTTCTGTAGTCATTACAAATGCGTGGGAGATCCTAATGATAGGCTAGATATTGATCTTGATGAAAATACTGTGGAAGAGGATTTATCCTGCGAGGGTGTTGATAAGGAGACTTGTATTGAGCGAGCGTATCGTAATGTTGCAAAGGCAGAGTTAATAAAGGATAAGGATGAACAAGTAAAGACATTCATTGTCGATGAGTGGTATCGCATCCCAGGAAATATGGAAAAGTGGAAGTCAAATATAATTCTGCTTGGATTGTCTGCAGCCAATATTCGATCAGCAGAGACCGGGGCCCCAATCAATGGAAAACAGGATCCGGACTCTCCTCTGAAGCTTCAGAAGGTATTCGAAATGTTAGGAAGGGATGACTGCTGTGAGGTTAGCGATGATATGTTGGATCAGCTTTATCATCGGAAAGATGTGGTTAGGTACATAGTGGATACACTTTATGATCATAATCCAAATTTCGGTGTCGAGATGAAAGAAAAGCATGACGAAAGAATGCACAAAGAAGAAGAGTTGGAGGAAATAAAGGAGTTGAAACGGTCTTGGCCGGCTGATATTGTTGACTTGTATCTCGAAGGGTCAAAGCCGGGTCCAGATGGAAAGGATAATTCTTTTTTATATGCACATTTCCTCACTTGTCTGTGGGCAATGGCAGACGAGCCAGGTTCCTCGCTTCGTATAAGTGATGTAGTAGATATGCTTGATGATCACGACGCAGACGAGCTGAGCAACAATTTTTTCGATATAATGCAGTTCCAACGAAGGGATGTTGTAGAGTACATGTTATCGACATTATACAAGGACTATGGTCCTCTTAAATTCTCAGAAAAGATGGAAGCCCTTATGAACGACGTTCATAATCTTCCTCAGATTACAATCATCCGAGAAGCAGAGGATATAAGTGATGTTTGTAGGGAGTTAACGGTTCAATTGCTTGAAATCAAGAAGAAGAACTTTGAGCTCTTCCGCTTTGCAGTATTCAATGTACTTCTTCCTCAATCGAGATCTCCCGATGAAACATTTGGGATTATTTCAAAAGAGCTAAGTTGTCGTAAGTGGAAAGATTCCTGTCTTCACAAGTTATCGGAAAGAGACGATTTAATGATGATGATCATGTTTGATCTCATCAAACGGGATGCTGAGAATCAACAACCTATCACTACCAAGGAGCGTCTCAAGGAAGAGTTGGATCAAGTATTGTATGGTGCATCTGCTGTGACGTTTGATCCTCGTGCAGTCATACAAAATGTGAAATATTTTATATGTATCATCCTTATTGTTGCCTTGATTCTTATGTATAAGTCATGGCAAAACCAGAAAAGGATAGAAGAAGAGAAGAAGATGAGAGAAGCCGAGGAGGCGAGGAAGAAGGAGAAGAAAGCTAAAAGAAAGAAGCGTCAGTAGATCAGAAAGTAACACAGGAGGGTATCTTTGCATATAGAAGACAAATATTGATATTTGGAGCACAATGAAATGATACATAATGAGAGAGCTGGAGTCAGAGAGAATGATGAATAAGTTTGATATGCATGAGTTGAGGAATAGTAGGGATGATAATATATAAAAATGATTTGCATCAATGGAGTGGATACAAACAGTCAAGACAATATTTATTACAGTAGTACAGACTATTCAGTTACACAAACACCCTTTACAACCTGCGGTAATCTGTCTTCGATCTGAAGATGTACCCAACAGCATATGCCGCAACTGCTAATCCAACACATCCCAGACCGAACATAGTCCGTCCCTTGATCTGTGAAGACGATGACCCACCCTTTAGTCCTCCTTCTAGATTGGGATACTGTTCTCTCAGGTAAGTTACTTGATTTTCGTCTAACTTCAACCATACCTCATTCCTCTTAAAGTATGGGATTGTGAAGGGAGGGTTATATCCCCAGAATTGAAAATGCTCGAGTACGAATTCCTCTGTGATACCTGGTACCCCATCGGAAATTAACTGATCACCCAAATTTTTTGCAACTTGACGATTGATATCACTATTGTAGTTTCCATTATAACGATGTACTACTCCTGTCTCTGACTCAAGTTGTTCAATATGCACGGCAGGGTTTGATGGTTTGGGTATCTTATCCATTGAGTTATACTCTTCAGGTAGCATAAACATCATCTTCTTCATACCATTATCACTGCCTGTATTTTCCATTACTACCGGTGCTGGAACATGCGTGTTTCACAATATACGAGAATGACAGTAACTTCAGTTAGTACATAGGGTAATAAAAGGCCAGACGAATACTAGCCAAATCATGTTGAGTACACGAATTCAAAAACCAAACAATACAAACGCGGACTTTCCTGTCATGGCAATTGCCTCTGGCTTATTCTCATTCTCCATCACAACTGGTGCAGTCTAATACATAAGAAAGATATATGTTAGTATGGTTTAATATTTGCATGAGATACAGTATCAAAACAGAAGATACAGTATCTGAGCACATCATATGTTACATATGTGTTGCAAAACAATTGCAAAAAGATGTGCACATTGTTGAACGCTGCAAAACAATCACCTCAACTTACCATTGCAATACTAGTCGACCCTTCATTCTCAGGGGTACCAAACACACCAATATACCTAGCCAATGTTCGGAAAGGCGATGACGTATCACCATTAGCAGAGTATTCAACAGATGCAGCGTATCGTTCTTTATACTTTCTTAGCTCGTATGATGTTTTAACATCATTGCGTTTTAGTTGAACCTCAAATGGTGGTTCTTTTACTGATTCTTTTCCAAATACGGTGCCCATATTGTTGTTGTGTTAGTAAATAGTTGAAGTTATTCTAAATTCTAGCGAGTATACTTTTTGTGTATATCCCAATAAACAATGTGTAAATCTTGTTGATATTTTATAAATCTGATTGTTGTTATTACGTAGTTTGTCTTCTTCTTCTGATATTTTGGTATTATGTAGTCTGTCTTCTTCTTCTGATAATATGCTCCTAGAGGCCTGTTGCTGCTTTCTGGGATTGCCTATCTTGCTATTGCTTATTGTCATCGTCATCATGCGCCATCACTGTTGACGATGCAAGCGTCTCTCACAACCGCCATGTTTATTCCTAAGTGACTCGCAGCGAGTAAACATCTTAAGAGAAAAGATTAAAAGATACTTGTGTCAAGATCCTCGCAAGAGGGCTTGATCCATTACTATTAGTCCGACCATAGTAACTTCTCCATCGGATCTATATCTACTACTCATCTTTTGTGCAACATCCCGTATTTATCCACGGAAGTCTATCAAGATTATTTAGCAAAAAAAACGATACTAACAATACCACCCTACTAATTGCAAAAGTAAAGTTTAATATGAAGACGGTCATTAATGTTTTTATCGGCGTCGTCGCCATCCTTATCGGAAGTATAATCTTGAGTGATAAAGGAATTACAACGCCATCGATACCTGATAAAAGTCCTACAAAGATTATTCCACCATGGTTTATATTTAAACCGGCTGTTGCTGTGAATGAATTCTTCATCAAAATGGCACAGATCACAACACCACCTAATGTTCAAGTGATTAATTTAGCTACATCGTACTGGAAGTCGGAAATCCTCTATACCCTCGTGAAGATGGGTATTGTTGATGCTGTGTCTAAATCACCATCGACATGTACTGATGTTGCCGCTTTACTTAACTTTCAACCCATGCCCACGTGTGAATACATGAAGGCAGGGGTTAAATTGGGAATTATATCACTTGACAGTACTGATAAAACATAATTTTTACCAGATACTGGTAAACTTGTTCAGTCAGATATTGAGGCTGGTGGTGTTTTGTACGACTTTACTCTAATGATCAATGAAGAAAGTAGAGATGCATGGCGAATGGCTGGCATGAAATCTATTCAATCAGGCATTGATGGGTTTACAGAAGCCTTCGATGTTCCGTTCTTTGAATTCAACAACAACCATCCAGAGCAGGAGGCACAATTTGATCGTGCTAGTAAGTTATATATACAGCAGTATGCAGATACTTCTGTCTTTGATACTTATGTAACACATATTATTTGATGTGGTGTGATATATCCTTCTATTCTTGATGTGTAACTCATATCTTATCCTCGTGCAACTTTGTTTCACAACAGTGAAAGCTTTTGGTTATTCAAATGCTGGAGCCATTCTTAGTGACTGGAAACCTTCCAAGTATGACGCCGTGGTTTGTGATGTAGGCGGAGGTTTAGGAACTTTGATGACACACGTTCTTCAGCATTATCCCGAAATGAAGGGAGTTGTATTCGATCAATTAAGTGTCACCAAACGTGCCGAGGCATATTTGAATGAACAAGGTGTAGCGAATCGATCCAAAGCAGTCAGTGGTAACTTTTTCAAGTCTCTACCTAAAGAGTTAGGCGAATGTGATGTGTTTATGATGAAATTCATTCTACATGATTGGCCTGATAAAGAATGTATTAGTATCTTGAAGAATATCAAAAAGGTCGCCAAAGCTGGATCCTCCGTTGTGATCTTTGAACACATTACGGATCTACCAAATGCCGCGGACAGTATGGAATTGAGTAGATTGATGATGAGTATCAATATGATTGCAGCTAATAAGTTTGGAGCGAAAGAGAGGAGCTTGGCTGAGTACAACAAGCTATTTAAACAGGCTGGCTTTGACACTAGTAACGGAAAACACATTCCAACCCGAGACATTATGTCCATCTATGAAGTACCGGTTTAATTGAGTGTAGGTGCAAGTGCCAGAGAAGTGAAGAACAAGTAGTGTTTGTGTTCATTGTTCATTATTTACAGAGCAGAGTCAAAGTCAAAGCAACATGATAGTATATTGCCAGTAAGCAAGAGTAACCTAAGATTATGAGTAACTTAGCTATTATTCATAGAGGTATATAAGGTTTAACTTCTGGTCGGGGGTAGCGGGAACCGACAAAAGCTCATCAGTGTCCCATAGCAGAACATCCCTCTCTCAAATCCGCCTATGATATTCAAATCCGCCAATTACATTGCCACAACATCAGCCTCTCCCCAACCAACATGGGTATCCCATTAGGTAGCTCACCACTCAACATCATTTTGGGGCAGAGGATGGCAGATGAGCTCAATCCACTGCCTGTTGAGCCTTCCCCTGAAGTTCTTACTGTCGTCCGGTATCCTGGTCATTTTGCCCCCCCCGGGTAAAAACAACAACTCACTCACTCACTGAATGTGCTGCCTACTGCCATAAATCCAATATTTCAAAACAACAATACCCGTTCATATCAAATAGGCAAGTCAGGAATTGTCTTGTGTGAGTTGGTGAGTTTATTATGTGTATCTCGGTAGGGGAGGTCTGTTATTACCATTCATTGTGTTTTAGAGATGTGGGAATGATACGGTATAGTATATTATTATTGCAATGGTCATCCAAACTAACACACCTTTACGTCGATCATTCCGTATTAGATCACGATCTATTATTAAAAGACGAACATCAATAACAAAAGATAGTACTGCTTTATCCAGATCACCCCAAACAATTGCAACATCCCCACTTCGCCGCCCTTCTCTCCAACTAAACAATAATATGGATTTTGATCCGCCATCCTCACCACGTCCAGGACGGGCTGCTGCCCTAATATGCCACCTCGCGAACAAAAATGCAACTCGCGACCTCGCGCTCGCGAGGTCCGAGCGAAGCGAGGCCGTTCCATCTCCAAAAACCATGACATATCTTTGACTTGAATACCTTTGAGACGAGAAAGTGGTACCTTTGTCTACTCATGCAATATTCTCTCAACAAAACAAAACGAGTGCTTATACGTACCTCTTTTGTATTAATATAATACCTCCCACCTGCATAGATATCATACGATATACCACACAAGATATATCAGATACTTAATATATTAATAATAGTTTTAAAACTGCAATGGATACACAAAATAACTCACAACAAACTGATGTATCAAAAACAACACAAAACAATCGAAAAGTTCCGGCACCCCTCGGCCTCAGTAGCAAGAAGGCACCAAGCACCGGTGATGGATATGATTCTGCAAAAAAATATGTAGATAAATTTTTTAAATTACGGGATTACCCTCTATTTGATGAATTAACAGATGAGGATGTTGAAGGTGAACATTTGGCACATTACATGGAAAATTTCTTCCATTGGTTAGCAACAAATAACCACGAGTATAAACCAGGAATGTATCTCATGCCATCCGGTAAAGAAACAAAGTATTACCAAACCATTAGTATCTTCC
>Ga0214478_101503_pt1 | contig 11504 bp, 10 predicted proteins | sample M1_20Mar14CPVII9_2_FD_178001 | JGI IMG/M metagenome (GOLD analysis project Ga0214478, IMG submission 178001) | Marine eukaryotic communities from Monterey Bay, California, United States - M1_20Mar14CPVII9sort6BwellD7 | ecosystem: Environmental > Aquatic > Marine > Unclassified | place: USA...
CTACATCGCAAAGCCGCCGCTTAAAATGTCAACCGAGATGGGCCAGAGCCTCCGCTAGATCAGCCCGCCATCTGTCTCAAATTATCTGACGACGGACACGATCCCTATGCCGCCTACATCGCGGAAGCCGCACAGCGCTTCGGCATTCCGGCGGCCTGGATCAGGGCGGTCATGCGGGTCGAGAGTGCGAATGACGTGCGCGCCGTATCGCCGAAGGGCGCGATGGGCCTGATGCAGATCATGCCCGACACTTGGGCGGGCCTGCGCGCTCGATATTCGCTCGGAAATGATCCCTTCAATCCGCGCGACAACATCCTGGCGGGCGCGGCGTATCTCCGCGAAATGCACGATCGGTACGGTTCGCCCGGCTTTCTCGCCGCCTACAATGCGGGACCAGGCCGATATGAGGAGTATCTCGCCGGCCGTCCCTTGCCGGCGGAGACGCGCGCCTATGTAGCCGCCCTCCTTCCTATCTTCGGCGGCGGTGAACTGACCGCTCCTGCGACCGTCGTTGCCGCTGCCGATCCGCAAGCCTGGACTCGCGCGCCGCTGTTCGTCGCGCAATCCGAGCGCACATCGGCGGCCGATCCTGTGCAGCGCGACGCCAATCAGGACGATGCGCCGACAGCGCCGACCGCGCGCGATGTCTCCGCCATCGTCCCGCAGTCGGGCGGCCTGTTCGTTGCCCGCAATCGTGCGGGAGACCCGCAATGAGGGTTTTCGCAGTCTGGCGCGGTCTAGCGAGCTTCCGGTCAGGTTGGGCGGAAGGATTGGGATGGCAGGGAGACACGACCAACAGACGGCGAGATAAAAGCGCATGCCCGAAACGCTGTAAGCCTCTGAAGAGGCTCGCGTTTTGGCGTGCATGGCGGTCGGTCGCGGGCATGATGCCCGGTTTTTGCGAAGGATTTCAAGGCTTCCGTATGCACGGGTCTGAAATGCCGCTGTCCGGAGCTCTATCATGAGCGAGGGCGACAACGATTTTCGGGTCCGGCCTGGCCGCATCAGGAACACGCGCGCGCCGAAGGCGAAGAGCTTCCTCAACCAAGTGCTGCGGGCCGCGAAGAAGGCGGGCCATACCGGCGCGCCGGCGTCAGGCAGACGCGCTTCCGGCTATGGCCGCTCGACCTTCGGCCGGGGGCGCGGCAGTTTCAGCCGCAGCCGCCTGTTCTCATCGTCCCGCCGCGTCGTCGTGAAGGCGCGCGTCGTGCGCCACCAGGGCCGGTCCTTCCGCTCCGCGCCGCTGTCGGCGCATCTCTCCTACCTCAAGCGCGAGGGCGTCAGCCGGGACGGAGAAAAGGGCGTCATGTTCGACGCCGGCTCCGATCGCGCCGGCGATCTCGCCTTTGCCGACCGCTGCAAGGACGACCGGCATCATTTCCGGTTCATCGTCTCGCCGGAGGACGCCGGCGAGATGACCGACCTCAAGGCCTTCACGCGCGACCTCGCACGGCAGATGGAAGCCGATATGGGGACGCGGCTCGACTGGGTCGCCGTCGATCACTGGAACACCGACAATCCGCACGTCCACCTGCTCGTGCGCGGCGTGGATGAGGCCGGCGCCGATCTCGTGATCTCGCGCGACTATATCAGCCGTGGCCTTCGCTCGCGCGCCGAGGATCTGGTGTCGATCGAGCTTGGTCCCAAGCCCGAGCACGAAATCCGCAACGCCCTGGAAAAGGAAGTCGCCGCCGAGCGGTGGACGCGCCTCGATGTCGAGATCCGCGGTCAAGCCGATGACGTCGGCTATATCGATCTGCGTCCTGGCGCACGCGGCACGGCCGTTCCCGAGACCCGCCGCCTGATGATCGGCCGCCTCCAGCATCTGGAGAAGATGGGGCTCGCCACCTCAGCCAGCCCGGGCGAATGGATGGTTGGGCTGGAAGCCGAACGCCATCTTCGCGACCTCGGGATGCGCGGCGACATCATCAAGACCATGCACCGCGCCTTCACCGAACGCGGCCAGGATCGCGGCGTCGCCGACTATGTCATCGACGGCGGAGCTGGTTCGCCGATCATCGGCCGGCTGGTCGACAAGGGGCTCCACGACGAGCTGACCGGCGAAGCCTATGCCGTGATCGACGGCACCGACGGCCGCGCCCACCATGTCCGCTTCCGTGGCATCGAGGCCTTCGAGCATGCGCCGCCTGTCGGCGGCATCGTCGAGGTTCGGCGCTTCGGCGGCCCAGAAGACCAGCGGCCGACGCTGGTGCTCGCGACCCGATCCGATCTCGATCTTCGCACCCAGATCACCGCGCCGGGCGCCACCTGGCTCGACCACCGCCTGGTCGAGCGCGAACAGATGCCGCTCTCCATGGCTGGGTTTGGCCGCGAGGCGCGCGACGCCATGCAGGCCCGCGCCGAACATCTTGCTGACGAGGGGCTCGCCCGCCGCCAGGGTCAGCGCATCATTCTCCAACGCGATCTGCTCAACACGCTGCGCCGCCGCGAGCTGGACGCCTCGGGCGAGAAGCTGTCGGCCGATACGGGCCTGCCGCATGTGAAGGCCGCGGCCGGCGAGCACGTCTCGGGCGTCTATCGCCAGCGCCTGACGCTCTCCTCGGGCCGCTTCGCCATGATCGACAACGGACTCGGCTTCCAGCTCGTGCCCTGGGCGCGCGAGATCGAGCGCAAGCTTGGCCAGCACATCGCCGGCGTTGCCCGCGACGGCGGCGGCATCGAATGGAGCCTGGGGCGCAAGCGCGACCTCGGGCTTTAGCCACGAATAAGAAAGGAGCACGCCCATGTCCGCGACCAAAATCCTCTGGGGCCAGATCACCATCGTCTTCCTGATCGTGCTGATCACGACCTGGGCGGCGACGCAGTATGTCGCCTGGCAGCTCGGCTTTCAGGCCCAGCTCGGAGCGCCGTGGTTCAGCCTCGCGGGAATGCCGGTCTATTTCCCGCCGGCCTTCTTCGCCTGGTGGTTCTCCTACGACGCCTACGCGCCGGAGATCTTCACCAAGGGCGCTTTCATCGCCGCGTCGGGTGGCTTCATCTCGATCGCGGTCGCCATCGGCATGTCGGTCTGGCGCGCGCGGGAAGCCAAGAATGTCGAGACCTACGGCTCGGCGCGCTGGGCCGAGAAGGGAGAGGTGAAGGCGGCCGGGCTGCTCGGCCCGGATGGCGTGGTGCTCGGCAAGCTGGAGCGCGACTATCTGCGCCACGACGGGCCCGAGCATGTGCTGTGCTTCGCGCCGACGCGCTCCGGCAAGGGCGTCGGCCTGGTCGTGCCGTCGCTGCTCACCTGGCCGGGGTCGGCCATCGTCCATGACATCAAGGGCGAGAACTGGCAGCTCACCGCCGGCTTCCGGGCGAAGCATGGTCGCGTGCTCCTGTTCGATCCGACCAACCCGAAATCCGCCGCGTACAATCCGCTGCTCGAGGTCCGCCGCGGTGATTGGGAAGTCCGTGACGTCCAGAACGTCGCCGATGTGCTGGTCGATCCGGAAGGTTCGCTCGACAAGCGTAATCACTGGGAGAAGACCAGCCACTCGCTGCTGGTCGGCGCGATCTTGCATGTCCTCTACGCCGAGGCGGACAAGACACTCGCCGGCGTCGCAGGCTTCCTCTCGGATCCGAAGCGGCCGATCGAAACCACGCTGAAGGCAATGATGACCACGCCGCACCTCGGCGAAGCCGGACCGCATCCCGTGGTCGCGTCCACGGCGCGCGAGCTGTTGAACAAATCCGACAACGAGCGCTCCGGCGTGCTCTCGACCGCCATGTCGTTTCTCGGCCTCTATCGCGATCCCGTCGTCGCCCAAGTGACGCGGCGCTGCGACTGGCGCATCGCCGACCTGATTGCCGACCCGCGGCCGGCGACGCTCTACCTCGTGGTGCCGCCATCCGACATCTCGCGGACCAAGCCGCTCATCCGCCTCGTGCTCAATCAGATCGGCCGGCGCCTCACGGAAGACCTGCACGCCAAGGAGCGTAAGCACCGCGTGCTGATGATGCTAGACGAGTTTCCGGCGCTTGGCCGCCTCGACTTCTTCGAGTCCGCGCTCGCCTTCATGGCGGGCTACGGCATCAAGAGCTTCCTGATCGCGCAGTCGCTGAACCAGATCGAGAAGGCTTACGGGGCGAACAACTCGATCCTCGACAACTGCCATGTCCGCGTCAGCTTCGCGACCAACGACGAACGGACCGCGAAGCGCGTCTCCGATGCGCTCGGCACCGCGACCGAGATGAAGGCGATGAAGAACTATGCCGGACACCGGCTTTCTCCCTGGCTCGGCCACCTCATGGTCTCACGCTCGGAGACCGCCCGCCCGCTGCTCACCCCCGGCGAGGTGATGCAGCTCCCGCCCGCACACGAGATCGTCATGGTCGCCGGCACCGCGCCGATCCGGGCGAAGAAGGCACGCTACTACGAGGATGCCCGGTTCAAGGAACGCGTGCTGTCGCCCCCCGATCCGCAGAGGTGCGGGCGCACATCCCGCGCTGACGGCTGGTCGACGCTTGTCCCACCGAAGCCGGACGTGGCGCTACTGGCCGAGGTGGAGAAGGCGCAGGGCGACCGGGCCAATAGCGGCTTGCGCCGGGAACCCGAGCTTCCGGACCATGTCGCCATCGTGAAGGAGACGACCGACCAGAAACCGGCGGAGGAGTTCGCGATCATGCTAGACGAGGAGCCCGAAGATGTCGCCCAGCGTCAGGCGCTGCGCCGGCAGATGACCGGCGTGGCGCGTCAGGTCTCGCTCGATCCCAATGACGGCATGGACCTCTAGGAGGTGGCCATGCGGGACCGCCTGAACCTCACCTTGCCCGTCGAGATGATCAGCCGGATCAACGAGCTGTCGGAACGCAAGAAGATCCCGCGATCGGCCATCGTCGAGGCGGCCGTGGCGTCATTCCTTTCGCCTGACGCCGCCGATCGACGCGAAGCCGCCTTCACCCGCCGGATGGACCGGCTCTCGCGCCAGGCGCAACGCCTCGAGCGCGATCTCGGCGTCACAGCCGAAACGCTGGCGCTCTTCGTCCGCTTCTGGCTGACGATCACCCCGCCATTGCCGGGCGACGTGCAGGCTGCGGCTCAGATCAAGGGTCGCGAGCGCTTCGAAGGCTTCGTCGAGACGCTCGGCAAAAAGCTTCAGAAGGGTCAAAGCTTCCTCCGGGAAATCCCGGACGATATTGCCGGAAGGGTGCGCGGCGATGACGACGACTCGCCGCCAGAGGACCGATAGTGTGCGCTTGTCGTCGATCAAGTCGGAACCGATTCCGCCGTTCTCCTGTATTTGCACGCTAGGCTACTACGACGATCTAATCTTGTTGAACCGGCCCGACTTCCGGCTCTTTTAATCATCCCCGATCCAGGGCCGCGCGTCGTGCGCGCCCGCGAAAGGACGGGGACGACGTGGCGGCAGCACACCAGAAATCCGAAGCGATCATGCGGGGTGCGCGCATGTTGCGCACCGCCCTTGGCCCCGCCATCGCCCGGTTCCTGGAGGATCCCGCGATCGTCGAGGTGATGCTCAACCCCGACGGACGGCTCTGGATCGACCGCCTTTCCGAAGGGCTTGCCGATACGGGTGAGCGCCTCTCCGCCGCCGATGGCGAGCGGATCGTGCGCCTGGTCGCGCACCATGTCGGCGCCGAGGTCCATCCCGGCAGCCCCCGCGTCTCCGCCGAGCTACCCGAAACAGGAGAGCGGTTCGAAGGTCTGCTGCCCCCTATCGTCTCATCGCCCGCCTTCGCCATCCGCAAACCCGCCGTCGCTGTCTTCACCCTCGATGATTACGTCGCCGCCAGGATCATGACGGGGCCCCAAGCCGAGGCGCTACGCGATGCCGTGGCGTCTCGGCAAAACATCCTCGTCGCCGGCGGCACCTCGACCGGCAAGACGACACTCACCAACGCGCTGCTGGCCGAAGTCGCCAAGACGGACGATCGCGTCGTCCTGATCGAGGATACGCGCGAGCTGCAGTGCGCCGCGCCCAATCTCGTTGCGCTGCGCACAAAGGACGGCGTGGTCTCGCTCTCAGATCTGGTGCGCTCCAGCCTGCGGCTCCGCCCAGACCGGATTCCGATCGGCGAGGTCCGCGGCGCTGAGGCCCTCGACCTATTGAAAGCTTGGGGCACCGGGCATCCGGGCGGCATTGGCACCATCCACGCCGGCACGGCGATCGGCGCAGTGCGCCGCTTCGAGCAACTCATCCAGGAAGCCGTCGTCACCGTCCCGCGCGCGCTGATCGCCGAGACCATCGATATCGTCGCCGTGCTTTCCGGCCGCGGCGCCCAGCGTCGCCTTGCCGAACTTGCCCGCGTCGATGGGCTCGGCCCGACCGGCGACTACGTCATCACCCTCGCAGCATCCGAACCACCAGGAGATCCAGCATGATCCGTCATTCGCTCCGCATACGCCGTCACATCGCGACGGCGGCGTGTGTCACCTTCGTATCGATCGCTCTGGCGCCCGCCGCCCACGCGTCGGGCTCGTCGATGCCGTGGGAGCAGCCGCTCCAGCAGATCCTCCAGTCGATCGAAGGCCCGGTCGCCAAGATCATCGCGGTGATCATCATCATCGTCACCGGCCTGACGCTGGCCTTCGGTGACACGTCGGGCGGCTTCCGCCGGCTGATCCAGATCGTCTTCGGCCTGTCGATCGCGTTCGCGGCCAGCTCGTTCTTCCTGTCGTTCTTCTCGTTCGGCGGCGGAGCGCTCGTCTGATGGCGGGTCCGGCCGATCACGCCGGCGAGGTGCCGGGCTTCAGCGTGCCCGTCCACCGGGCGCTGACCGAGCACATCCTGCTCGGCGGCGCCCCGCGCTCAATCGCCATCCTCAACGGCACGCTGGCCGCGGCGCTCGGCCTCGGCCTTCGCCTCTGGCTGGTCGGCCTTGGCCTTTGGGCCATTGGCCACTTCGCCGCCGTCTGGGCGGCCAAGCGCGATCCCCAATTCGTCGACGTCGTGCGCCGCCATCTGCGCATCCCCGGCCACCTAGCGGTCTGAGGAGGCGCACCAATGTTGAATCTTGCCGAATATCGCAATCGCAACACCCGGCTCGCCGACTTCCTGCCCTGGGTCGCCCTGGTTGGCGAAGGCGTCGTTCTCAACAAGGACGGCTCGTTCCAGCGCACGGCCCGATTCCGTGGCCCGGATATGGATTCCGCCGTGCCGGCCGAACTGGTCGCCGTCGCTGGCCGGCTCAACAACGCCTTCCGGCGTCTCGGCTCCGGCTGGTCGATCTTCGTCGAGGCGCAGCGCCACGCCGCTGCGACCTATCCCTCAAGCATGTTTCCGGATTCAGCGTCCGGTCTGCTGGATGCCGAGAGGAAGGCCGATTTCGAGGAAGCGGGCACGCATTTCGAGTCCAGCTACTTCCTGACCTTCCTCTATCTGCCACCGGCCGAGGATGCCGCGCGTACGGAAGCCTGGCTCTATGAGGGCCGCGAGCAGTCGGGCATCGACGCCCATGAGATCCTGCGCGGCTTCATCGACCGCACCGATCGCGTGCTGCAGCTCGTCGAAGGCTTCATGCCGGAATGCGTCTGGCTCGATGACGGCGAGACGCTGACCTACCTCCATTCCTGCGTCTCGACCAAACGCCAGCGCGTCCGGGTGCCCGAGACACCGATGTATCTCGATGCCCTGATCGCCGACCAGACGCTCACCGGCGGGCTGGAGCCGAGACTGGGAACGGCGCATCTGCGCGTGCTCACCATCGTCGGTTTTCCGACGGCGACCACGCCCGGCTTGCTCGACGATCTCAATCGGCTCGCCTTTCCCTATCGCTGGTCGACGCGCGCCATCCTGCTCGACAAGACCGATGCGACCAAGCTGCTCACGAAGATCAGGCGGCAATGGTTCGCCAAGCGCAAATCGATCGCCGCCATCCTGAAGGAGGTGATGACCAACGAGGCTTCCGTCCTCGTGGACACCGACGCCGCCAACAAGGCGGCGGACGCGGACCTCGCCCTTCAGGAGCTCGGCGCCGACTATGCCGGCCAGGCCTATGTGACGGCGACCATCACGGTCTGGGATGAGGATTCGCGGATCGCCGCCGAAAAGCTGCGGCGGGTCGAGAAGATCGTCCAGGGCCGCGACTTCACGGCAATGCCCGAGACGATCAATGCCGTGGACGCCTGGCTCGGCTCTCTGCCCGGCCACGTCTACGCCAATGTACGGCAACCGCCGATTTCCACGCTCAATCTCGCCCACATGATCCCGCTCTCGGCGGTGTGGGCGGGGCCGGAACGGGATGAGCACTTCGGGTCGCCCCCCTTGCTCTATGGCAAGACCGAGGGAAGCACCCCGTTCCGGTTTTCCCTTCATGTCGGCGACGTCGGCCACACGCTCGTCGTCGGACCGACCGGCGCCGGCAAGTCAGTGCTGCTGGCCCTGATGGCGCTTCAATTTCGGCGCTACCGGGACGCCCAAGTCTTCGCCTTTGATTTCGGCGGGTCGATCCGCGCGGCGGCGTTGGCGATGCGCGGCGACTGGCACGATCTCGGCGGTGGCCTGACCGAGGGGTCGGACTCCTCCGTTTCGCTCCAGCCGCTGGCGGGAATCCATGAGGTGCCGGAGCGCGCCTGGGCGGCGGACTGGATCGTCGCGATCCTCCTGCGCGAAGGCTTGTCGATCACGCCGGACGTCAAGGAGCATCTCTGGTCGGCGCTGACCTCATTGGCCTCCGCCCCCGTCAACGAGCGCACCATCACCGGCCTCGCCGTCCTCCTGCAATCGAACGACCTGAAACAGGCGCTGCGGCCCTACTGCGTTGGCGGTCCCTATGGTCGGCTGCTCGACGCCGAAGCCGAGCATCTGGGTGAAGCAACGGTCCAAGCCTTCGAGACCGAGGGCCTGATCGGCACCAGCGCCGCGCCCGCCGTTCTCGCCTATCTGTTCCATCGCATCGAGGACCGGCTCGACGGCCGGCCGACGTTGCTGATCGTCGATGAAGGCTGGCTGGCGCTCGACGACGAGGGTTTCGCCGGCCAGCTCCGCGAATGGCTGAAGACGCTGCGCAAGAAGAACGCCAGCGTCATCTTCGCCACGCAATCGCTGTCGGACATCGACAATTCCGCCATCGCGCCGGCGATCATCGAAAGCTGCCAGACGCGTCTGCTGCTGCCGAACGAACGCGCAATCGAGCCGCAGATCACCGCGATCTATCGCCGCTTCGGTCTCAACGACCGCCAGATCGAGATCCTCGCGCGGGCCATGCCGAAGCGCGACTACTACTGCCAGTCACGACGCGGCAACCGACTGTTCGAGCTGGGCCTGTCCGACGTCGCGCTGGCGCTCTGCGCCGCGTCCTCGAAACAGCACCAGGCGCTGATCGCCGAGGTATTCGCCCGCGTTGGCCGCGACGGCTTCCTGCACGCATGGCTCGCCCAATGCTCGCTCGGCTGGGCGGCGGATCTCATCGCTGACCTCACCAATGTCACCCCCCAGACCGTCATTCCCACCAGCCAGGAGGTATCTTCATGATCCGTTTTCGCTCCCGCACGCGCGCCGCTCGGCTCGCCCTGTCCATCCTGGCGGCGCCGTTGGCACTGTCGCCGCTGCTCACCGCGCCGGCACATGCCATCATCGTCTACGACCCTACCAACTATGCGCAGAACGTCCTTCAGGCCGCCCGCGCGCTGCAGCAGATCAACAACCAGATCACCTCGCTACAGAACGAGGCGACGATGCTGATCAACCAAGCCCGCAATCTCGCGAGCCTGCCGTTCTCCTCGCTTCAGCAGCTTCAGCAGTCCGTGCAGCGGACACAGCAGTTGCTCAACCAGGCCCAGAACATCGCCTTCGATGTTCAACAGATCGACCGCGCCTTCCAGCAGCAATACCGCAATGTCTCTCTGTCCGCCTCGGACCAGCAACTCGTCGCCGATGCCCGGACACGTTGGCAGAATACGGTTGCCGGCCTGCAGGACTCCATGCGCGTCCAGGCCGGCGTTGTCGGCAACATCGACACCAACCGGACGCAAATGTCGGCGCTGGTCGGTCAGAGCCAGGGCGCGACTGGCGCCCTTCAGGCGACGCAGGCCGGCAACCAGCTCCTCGCGCTTCAGGCGCAGCAGCTCGCCGATCTCACGGCCGTCGTCGCGGCCAATGGCCGGGCGCAGGCGCTCCAGTCCGCCGAGCAAGCCGCGGCGGCCGAACAGGGCCGCGAGCAGCGCCGTCGCTTCCTCACTCCCGGATCCGGCTATCAGCCCGGCAATGCCCGGATGTTCCAGAACGGCAACTGAGGGCGCGATCGTGGACGGAAAGATGTTCGCACGCCTCGGCGCCATCGTCTTCATCGCCGTCGCCGTCACCGCCGCGGCGATCGAGATGACCCGGCAAGAGGACGCGCCGATCTACCAGAGCGTCGATCGGGCCGGTGCCGAGACCGCCGATCCTCTGCGGGCCGAACTCATCCGCTGCGCGGGAATCGGTGAGGCCGGTCCGCGCGACCCTTCCTGCCTGCGCGCCTGGGCCGAGAACCGTCGCCGGTTCCTGGCTCCCGGGGCTCGCCCCGCCGAACCGTTACCCGAAGCACCGCGCTCGCCGCGCCCGACGGCAACCATCCCGGCACCCGCGGTTCCGCTCCAACCCGAAGAGGCCAAATAGCATCATGGGCGGCACCGGCGTCATCGACCACTTCCTGGAGGTCTTCACCCGCTACATCGATTCCGGCTTCGGGCTGCTGAGCGGTGAAGTCGCGTTCATCGCCACGACGCTGATCGTCATCGACGTGACGCTCGCCGCCCTGTTCTGGAGCTGGGGCGCTGACGACGACATCATCGCGCGGCTCGTGAAGAAGACCCTGTTCGTCGGGGTGTTCGCCTACATCATCGGCAACTGGAACAACCTCGCCCGCATCGTCTTCGAGAGCTTCGCCGGCCTCGGCCTGAAGGCGAGCGGCACGGGCTTCACGACCGCCGATCTGCTCCGCCCCGGTAAGGTGGCGCAGACCGGGCTCGATGCCGGTCGACCGCTCCTCGATTCCATCTCCGGCCTGATGGGTTACTGGTCGTTCTTCGAGAATTTCATCCAGATCGCCTGCATGTTCCTCGCCTGGGCTCTGGTGCTGCTCGCCTTCTTCATCCTCGCCATCCAGCTCTTCGTCACCCTCATCGAGTTCAAGCTGACGACACTCGCCGGCTTCGTCCTCATCCCCTTCGGCCTGTTCGGCAAGTCCGCCTTCATGGCCGAACGCGTGCTTGGCAACGTGATTTCCAGCGGGATCAAGGTTCTGGTGCTCGCCGTCATCATCGGTATCGGCTCGACGCTATTCTCCGAATTCACCGCCGGCTTCGGTGGCGCGACGCCGACGATCGACCAGGCCATGGCGATCGTGCTCGCAGCATTGTCGCTGCTCGGCCTCGGCATCTTCGGTCCCGGCATTGCCAATGGCCTGGTCTCGGGCGGTCCCCAGCTTGGCGCAGGCGCTGCCGTCGGCACCGGCCTCGCCGCTGGCGGAATGGTCGCCGCCGGCGTTGCCACCGTGGGGGCCGTTGCTTCCGGAGGCGCGGCGGCGATCGGCGGGGCCGCCGCCGCTGCTCGCGGTGGAGC
>Ga0214478_101505_pt1 | contig 11491 bp, 6 predicted proteins | sample M1_20Mar14CPVII9_2_FD_178001 | JGI IMG/M metagenome (GOLD analysis project Ga0214478, IMG submission 178001) | Marine eukaryotic communities from Monterey Bay, California, United States - M1_20Mar14CPVII9sort6BwellD7 | ecosystem: Environmental > Aquatic > Marine > Unclassified | place: USA...
CTTACGGTCGGCTCTTGTTTCTAGTCGGTTCTAATCTGCGCGCCCAATTTGCAACACACACACAACAGAACAAATAACATCAATCAAAGATGATGCAAAGAGATGATCCCCTCGATCAACAAAATCACGATGCAGATGATAACGCTGCCATTGAATCCGATTCCTCCAAAATAGATGAAGAAGAATCACCATTAATACTAGCACTCAACGACTTGGAATCACGTGTAGTCACTGCCCTAAATGAATTCAAATCACATCCCGGACGGGCAACAAATCCAACTAATATGAATATACATGATGAGTTGTCTAGTATATTACGTCCAGTCGTTGAGGTGTCTAGTCATTCAGGACCATCGACTGCACGGGCATTGGCATCGACATATCCACATTTATTATCATTAGATGTATGTGTTGATGAGATATATTCACGTGTAATATCGGAGTTGGTATTACCAGTTGTATTGGAATCAGCACAATCTGATATAATACCAGCTAAACGTGCTGCATCGTTAGCATTATTCCATACCTTACATGTTGAATTCCAAAAAGCTGGTAGTTATTTAGATACAACAACTAATGCACCAACATTGGCTGGGCCGTACGGTCCGGGCATTACTTCGGGCGGTGCTATATCAGCACCTCCATTTAATGCCGCTGAGGCAGCACGGAGGAATCAAATTCGTGCTGCACGTAAATCAGAATTATTAAGACGATGGGTACAATCTGCTATACCCAACTTGGCTCCAGGCACCTTTACTTCATCGACATTAGATTCAGCAGCGGCCAGTAGGGGTGTATTGTCAGCAAGTGCTGCATTAAAACCATGCTTGCGATACATGGCTGAACGAATTGGTAGTGCCGATGATGCGGGAGCGTTACGGTTATTCCTACCTGTAATGAGAATGATTGAGGGTGTATTGGGCCGATTATTCTTGGAACGGGCACGTAGTGGTGGAGAAATGAATGAAGAGATTGGAGGAAGTAATAATAAACAGGCAGATTCGTTGAGGGCATCGTGTATAAAGTTTCTGGAGATTGTGGTATTGTGTTTTAGTAATAGGGCATTACCGGGTGCCGCGGCGGGAAGTCAAACTGCATTAAGGATGCAAAAGAAGGATGCTGCCAAGAATGTGAATGATTTTTCATTAGAGGATTTACCACCAGGTCATCCTATTATTACTCGAGAGGGATTAGAAGAGATTGGGGAGTATTGTTTCTCGACATTGCGCGGATTGGTATTATTGGGAGGTCAGGCGGCTATTGATCCCAACTTGTTATTGGCAGCGGCTGCCTCCTCGTCGGTTGGGTCTGATTATATGGGTGGATCATCTCCATTTACACAGATATTGGATATATTAAAGCCTGCGGCGTTGGCTTTTCTCAAGATAGAATCTACGGCTGAAAAGGCTGGAGCAGAAACGGGTGATAAGGGATCATTCGTCTTGGATCGGACACATATTGAGCTTGACTTTTCCCTCTCTCAAAAGTCCTACTCTCTATCAATCAATGCAGTACAAATGTTAGCTACGAAACGGCCAATGTTCTTCAAGGATTCTTCCACTTGTTTGGCGAGAAGAACGATTGATCCACCCGGTGGAGAGAAGGGCGAACCCGAGGGATCACTGACAAAGGCCGCTGTAACTGGAATTAGGACTCATCTTCGTTCGTCATGTCTTACTTTGCTGAGAAATTTCCTGTCCGCTACTAGTGGATGCTCTGAAATATTGGCAAATGCCTTAACTCAATCGGGAATGAAGGCACAGGCTGATCGAGCCCTCCAAGCATCGAAGCAACAGCTCAACCTTATGACGGGAGGTCGTGCAGCTCGTAACCGTGCTGCTGTCTTTTATGAGTGGGATACAACTGCAGATGATAGTCGGGCTGCCAAGAGACAACGTGATACAGATGATGCAGAAGCCAAGTCTCGTGCGGCGAAAATGGCACGTGGTTTGGGATCTGGAATTCAACTTCCCACAAGTATGGCTGATGCCTGTGAATTAGTCATGCTCAATCTTGATAACCTCCCTCCCAAGAGACCCCCTGTTGCAGCTAAAGCGCAAAGAAAGCATCCTGTCGATTTGGACTTTGTCGTTGATGCGGTAATTAGTAATGGAGAATCGTTAACGATTGATGAGAACCATTGGTATGATCGTGATGGAGGAGATGCCTGGATGATGGAGGAAGATGAAGATGGGGAACTCACATTCACCATGAATAGTAAAGTCCTCGAAGCTGCGGAGAAAAGTAAAGAAGAGGGAGCCAAGCTTAAAGATACTGAGAAGGCCTTTGCACAGCAGTCAAAGCTTGCTGCATCTAATGCTTTCTCTCGTGTGCTCTTGTCAGCCTCTAGTGCTCGATCAGAAGCCGTAGCTGACTTTGGTAAGCAATTGGCTGCCCGACTTGCTTGGACATTAAAGGGTGTACAACCTTCTACTCAGATTGAGAGTGCACATGCAATGGCAGTCGAAGGTCTCGAGAATAGTCTCAAGAAGAACACAGACGCCGAGGAGAAACTCGCAGGATCACTTGAATTCGCACTTGATTATCCACTAGTTTCTTCATGCCTCGCCTTCGACATGGTACCAAAAGGAGCTTCAAAAGATTCAACCTTGTCGTCGTCGCCTACGTCATCTCTGGCCATGCGCATCTTGAATGAGGCATATGTTTGCAGTTTGAATGAAAACAAGGAGAACTATGAGAAGTGTCTGGATCTATTCGTCTCTTCAGTTGTCAATGCTTGTGACGTATCGAACAAGACACCAAATGATAATGAGAAAAAGAGAATAGCTAACCAGTCTGCGTCATCCCTGACACAACAACTGGGAGCTGTTCCTGCTTTAACTGGCACATCTTTAAGCTTGGTTGGATCTCTTTGTGATATTGGTGAACTTAGCCAGAAGGCATCTGCCAAGTCTTCGAAACAAACTATTGCCGAATCTGCTGCACTTCATGCTGCCAAGAATGCTGCTGAGAAGAGGGCCACGGCAGCTTTGCTTATACTTCGTGACGTGGCCTTTCAACGAGATACGATGCGTGGACCTGCTGTTGATTGTGCAGTCGCCATTGCCAGTGGTAGGTTTCCAAGTAGTCCATCGATTGAAGACAAAGCACTGAAGTTAACCATGAATGTTATCTACTCGAAGAACTCCGACTGTGCTGACAAGGTGGTGGCAGGTGCCACAAAAGAGCTCGATCATGCTGCACAGTATGCAATTGAGAACCATGAGAAAATAGTCAAGGCAAATGAAGAGAATCCAAAGAAGAAGGAGTTGGAGCAACGTCGTGGACCGAAAGCTGCACTAATTCCAAGAAGTGATGAAGAGAAGATTGCCTTAGACCGTGTGAGAAAACCTGTAGTTCTTTTCATGGCTCTGTGTGTCCGACGACCTGACATCATTCAAGCTTTAATGGAAATGAGTTGTCGAGATGGAGCGGATGTGCTTGCTAAAGCAGTAAGATCGAATATGCCCAAGCTTACCAAGGCTGCCTCGGTGAAGTATGGAGCTGCCAACATTGCACTGCGAGTGTCTGAAATGGCAACTGAAAAGGAGACCCCTCTACTGCTGTGCTTCTTGGATAACCTTGCACCTCCAAGTGACAAGACGTTGCCTTCTCAAGAACTAATTGATGCCTGTCATGAAATCCAAAGCAAGAAGTTGGATGCAGATGGCAAGACTGATTCTCGATTCATTGTCCCTGTTGTTTCTGGTATGAAGAGAGAGGAACTTGTTCATAAACTACCTGAATTTGTTCGAGGTAGTGATGAAATGTTCAAGGCGTCACTACAAAGAATGTCCGAACGACTTGGTAGATATATTCTGATATTCCGTGAGGAGCCTGATCCATCAGAAACGACACTTCGGGGTATGTCACGGTGTGAACAAATGGTATATTTGCATCACTTGGACTTTCATGCGGTCGGAATACCTCAAAAGAGATATTTGGACTCTATTCGGTTGTGCCTTGAAGAAGATGATGTGTTTAATGACCGTGTTGTGCAAGCATCACTTGATTACATGAGTGGAAAGTTCCTTGAGGGAGAGTCCTTACCCCTTGCTTATATGCGTACCATTATCCTTACATGCTCCAAGCATGAGAGTTTGCACTCTTGGATTTGTCATGTATTATTGCCTCGTCTTGTCGAAGGAAAAGTTTATACTGATAAAAGACAATGGGAGGGTTGGATGAGATGTGCCAAGATGCTTGAGAACACAAGAGATCACGGGGTATCTAGTCTGGAAGCGATTCAAAAGTTACCAGAAGAACAGTTGAAGCTATACAGAGCAAAATATCCAGTTAAGACATAATAGTAAATCAACTTTAGCTCTGTCTTGTGATAGCAGTTTTCATTTAAGTTTAGATAACCATCATTCTCTATCCGTTCTTCTTCTTCTTGCCTATATCTAGTATTGGAAGTGAAGCTGCCTTCTTGATCCCTTTCAATACGCGATCTCTCTTTCTCAGCTTTTTTGACGGTGAATTAGAATGAGTTGTTGATATTCTTGGTATTGGAATCAGTTTTGTTACACGTTTGGGAGAAGATCGAGGTGATGAGGTGATCTCAGATAGCTGGCTGATATCGTCTATGGCTTCATCCTGTTGACCTTTGTCTGTCCCTTTATCTGCAAGCATACGGAGGAAATCATTGTATCCTTCATCATTATCGTCAACCTTATCAGTATTTTTCTCGTGATTGTTTTTCTGCGACCTCTTCCGCCTCCATCTTATCATAAATAGTAAGGGAATTAACATAACTAGTATTGTCAGCAGTATGTTTCTGCGTGTTGTATCTGACATCTCATGAATGTGTTTGAGTACTGTATCATGCAAAATGTTCATTTCTCGATATGCCAAAGAGTAAAGCAATGTTCCAATCACTGCAGTTATCATAATCAGCAACATTCCGATATATCCCGGTCGCATACTTTTAGACTCGTCGTTCAAACTATAAACATTATTTTGTTCTTTGCATTCTGCATAATGTATTGTATTGGTTGGTATCTCTTCTTCCATTGTATCTCTCCTGTTGTTAACACTATTTCCCACTTGAAGGCTTGCATTGTTGATATCACCACCTTCTTTCTCCCAATTTTCCAGGGTGACCAATACTTTATCTTCAATCTCTTTATAATATGTCCCTCTTTCCTTGATCATTTCTTCCCATTCACTGCCTTCAAAGTTCCGTATCGTTCTATGGACTGACTTTAGAAGATCAAAGGGCATATGTCCCTGAGATATATAATTGAGTAATGGAGTAGGGAGGTACTTCAGCTTTAAATCATCTTTGCCAATCATTTTAAAGGATATGACATCACTCTTGACTAGTTGCACATAAAATATACTTTCTGTGTCCATTCTTACTACTCCTTTAGCTGTTTTGGGTATATCACAATGTTGGCATGTATCTGTTAGAATACTTCTTGTTGAGATTAGGAATGCATTGCGGTCAGGTAGGTGATACCCATTACCTTGTACTATGGCATCTCTATTTGATATTAGGAATATTGGTATGTTGATATGAAGCTGTATAACTTTACTGTATTTAGAATGCCAAGATAGTAGATTTGCAGGATTCATTATATTGGCTGGAAACCATTTGTGCATCAACTCAGTCTCGACAAATAGTGAACAAAACTTGATAAAATCTGATGGTGAAAAGTGATCAAAGGTTGTTGATGCTCTCACTGTATGAATAGATGAATTGGCTTCTTTCCTAAAATGAACAGTAATCCCTTTACTTTGCTTTGCAAGTGTCCAATCGTCATCAGAGTGGAGCTCGTGGAGTAAAGATTCGACATGATCTGCTTGTTCAATTACATCATCAATTATATGTTGAATTGGTTTGAGTGCAGCTGTATCTTCTATACTGGATAGTTCATGTACTGCAGAACGTGCATCAAAGATACGCCCCTGTTCAACCTAAGATATGTTTAGTGTTTATAATAAAGAAAACATCAATATATAGAGATACGAACTAAATGCTTTGCACTTCATGCAACTTACAAGTTCATGCAATTGATTTATCAAAATATCAGTTTGTGAAGCATGTTCACTGACCACTCGAGGCGTAGTTGTAGGAGCACTCTTTGAACGCCTCCTGGTTGTATCATTACGTTGCCTTTTCATCTTTATATTATATTACTTTATTGACTAAAGATATGTGAGGGGAGAAAAAATATTTAGGATACCACAGGCCAGAAAAGCATTGTGAAGACTTGCGGTAGTGTGTCCTATTCAGGTAGTTCAGTGATATATTGGAAGAGTTAGATAGTGATGATATATATCTGTAATTAATACAAGTGTTGAAATACTCTTTAAAGTCTTAACCTCTTTACTCTTTATATGCTCACAAGATATGCTCAAAACATAAGCTCTCTATCGTGAACCACAATCCAGCAATTTAAAGAACACTATGTACAACAATCATTAATGTCCACCACCAAATAGTATACATTAATTGCCATCATCATCTGAATCTTCCCCTTCCACTAGAGCAAAATCATTACTAACAGACTTTACTGTACCCCGCGGAGTCGGCGCCGATGTTGGTGAATCTCCAAGTGCAGCCAACATTGAACTAGAAACTACTTCCCCTCCGTCAGTATTATACCCAGCTGATGATAAACCATTAATATTATTGTTCGTGGTATCACTTTCATTCTTTTTACTAATACCAAAGCCAGCAGCCAATGCTACAATTAATAATACTGCAAATATTGCGGCTGTGGCCAATATCTGTTTCCGTCTAGACGATGTTGTTGTACCACTAGTTTTGTTTCTACATTTTCCTGTAAAGAAACCGGCAGTTGCCGCTCGTTCCGCTGAGCATAATGAATTCCCATCATCATCTATAGTAATATTATTAATTGTCGGTGTACCGGCCAGTTCATCTAAGTAAGTCGAATCATCCAGCTCGCCACCTTCAACGACTGATAGTTTTGAACCTTGTAAGTATGATGGATGACGTCCTATTTCGATATTTACCCCTTCCTCGGAGGGGGCTATTGATTGTTGATCACCGACTACCATATTGTTGTTATATCTTAGTTACAATGAAAAGAAGAAATGAGATAAGATATGTACTTATTTATCTAAATCAGTCGGATGCCGTCTAGTGTATCCAAACTTTGCAAACAATAATAATCCGCCGCCACCTATCAATATCAATAGTACTGTTAGTAATATACTCCTCTCTTTTTTTCCCCTCTCCACCTCTCTCCTCTCTTTTATTTTCCCACCAAATCTGCTGTATGACATTTCTCCTTTCTCCTATCGATTTCAAATCGAATCTTGTGTAGAAAAATCGGTTATTTGAAATAAGATAAATCAACTTTTTCAACATAGAAAGGTATTTAATAAAGTTTATCAATTAAGTACCTTGCTGTCCTCCATAGCCAACCTCATATATTCTCGTAGCCTTTCGATTCTATATAAGATAGAGTTTCAACCAGGCAACAGGTAACAACAACAATCAACAAGGCCTAATGTTACCTTGTATAACATAGGGGATATGTTCTCGGTATAGGTTGACTGTATATCGCGAGAGATATATATCTAATATATAATATAATACTATGATGTTGAAAAGAAGACAATCAAAACAACATCAAGCAAAAGATGGTGCAACACAACAACAGCAGGAGGTAAAAGATAACAATAACACTGGTAACAATCAACAACAGATTGAATGTATAATACCAGCAGTTATATCAGCACCGACCGATGCAGCGAGTCAACAAGAGATGCTCCGTCGGACACATCATACTCGATCTCTAAGTAAAGGTACTCGAGATAGCAGCACTGAAGGTCTATCAGCTACACAGATTGCCTTCCTTGCATCTGATGAGAATGGTGTGGTGGTAACATCCAATCGATATGTAAAGAGATTGTCATCGTCGTCGAGGAAACTACCCAGTGTTAATCCGGCGTCGTATGCAGATACCGATGATACATCGACACTCCCCACATTTGTATCTGTTGGTGATGATATTATTAGTTGGCAACAAACTAATTGTCTACTGTCATCATCCCAAGGTGCTGCTAAGACATTCCTCGTATCAAAAGATAACGACGATACTAAGAAGAAGGAGCAACAACCTCCACAGCTGACACTTGTATCACTAGAAGCACAAAACTCAAGACATGACCGTGAAGACGCTCTCCGCAAGAAGTTACACTACAAGACGAAGTTACGTTCGTTAACTGATCAACTTACTGCAAGTTCGGCAGTCGAACAATCAAGGAAGATGCTCTCCCCTGATACATCGCGGCGTATTGACAGTGGTATTGTCGCTAGTCCCGAGAGATCCAAGCAAGTGAAGAAAGGTGGTACTAGCAAGACAACCAACGACCTCAACAACGATTGTTGTGTTGGTGATAGTCCACTACCCAAAGAAGCTTCAGCGTCTGATTCCAAACCTCATCGTATCCTATCGGGTATGTATAAGGCATTAACAGCATGTACCACCTCACTCTGTTTAGATGATACAGTTGTGAACCACGAGGGTACTATAATAGAGTATCCGACCAAGAAGAAGAAATCGTTACGAAGTAAAGTATCACAAGCACAAACTACAAGTTCTTCTTGTATGTGTGCAGGTGATATATTGCATTCCAAGGAACGATCACAAGACAGTGGTAGTTCTGATGATATTACCGACATATCATCATTAACTGGAATGACACCATATCGTTATCAGAAGAAACACTGGATGCATCATTATGATATACATGAGTCTGAGATGACTTGGGTGTAGAGAGCAGACATGTTTCTCTGTTCTGCTCTCCATCTCAAGATAGACCTACAAGCTTAAGTAGTCATTGTCTCTCACACAATTTTGTATTATCATAGCACTCTGTTAGACCATAGACCATAGATTAAAAGGCTACATAGTCAAACAAGTTCAATAGACTAAGAGTGTGTTTAACTATTTCTTTTCCTTAGATACTTGTAAAAAAGTAATTTGCAAATGAGCTGCTCATTCTAATAAGAGACACGTAAATTGAGTGTTTTAAAACAGGTATCCCAGGACTTCTACTTCATCTTCTATTATACTTTTCATTGTGTAAGAGATATAATGTACTCATTGTGGTCGAGATCATTCTTACTAATTAAAGTTTACTGTAACCAACAATCTATATACCAACCAATAAGACAAATAGACGATACACTCTCTAGCCTAACGCATCCAAAGAACAGGCTTACCGGGCATAACATTTCCTGCTATTTTGTCCGGTACTGCTAGCTCTGGATCGTCCACACGGCTTGCATTAACCTCTTCCAAATTAAGTTGAGACTTGATGTATGCAAGACTCTCATTCATGATAGCAAGCTGATCAAACGGGCTTGTGGTATCCATAGCCATCTCACCGACATCATCTACCTCTTTCTTCATGAAGGATACAAACTGCATAGTGAGCTTGATCTTCTTCTTGTCAGTTACATTATTGGCTGTCCAATCCTTCAAGTCCTTCATGAAAGTGGGAGGGAATGATCCCGTAGACTTGTCATATGAAGATTGCATCCATAAAAGAGCATCAACCTTCCATTGAGGATAGTCATCAGCAACCAAGATGGTGGCTGTCTTCCAACCCTTCTTGGCCTTGCCAGTAGCAGTACGGAAGATCTTCATTGAATCACGAAGGAACTTGGCTTGTCTTGTAAGAAGCTTGTCTTCTTCACCAACAGTAGGCCATGGAGCTCGAATTGCAAGACCTTCTTTACCAAGACTCTTCCACACTGTTTCCGACCTATTTATAGAAAGGATTACATCAATTTTAGTCAACATCATGAACAGAGTGGATACATACACCAAACATACTAAAACTTACCAATGAGGACAGATAGTGCACATTATGACAACCAAGCTCTCACACCACTTTCTCACAACACCCTCATGTACTGCAATACCACTGTCTTTGCAATAGCTCTTGTATTGATTCCTTGCAATTGTCATCTCAAACCATCCCTTCTGAAGACCTTCTCTGAATTGCATGCCCTCGAAAGCATCTTCTGTTGCCTTGACAAGACGATTCGTCTCATTCTGAAGCACCGTATCCATAAAGTTGAGCTCACCAGATCTGAGAGTTGATTTGTCGGTATCCACAAGAATCTCTTTAATCCAGGCAGACTCATTCGAGAGAGATACAATTGCTGCATTTGCAGTGTCGCGGCTAAAGTTGGCATCATCAAGGGTATCACCAGCATCGGCACAGGCAAATCTCGTAGCATCGGCCGAGTACTTGTTGACGGTCTCAAGCATCATTAAAAAGTTACCCTTTGACTTACTCATCTTCTCAGCGTCAACCATAATGTGTCCATTTGTGTAATATCCTCGAGGCCAGAGATCTGGCTCATCATCCCAAACTGCAGCGTGGTTGTAAAGTGCCATTGTTAAGTGGTTAGGGATAAGATCCTTGGCCGATACACGTAAATCCATAGGGTACCAATATCTGAATTCATCCCTCATCTTTGTTAGAGTTTCAGCTGGAATTGAAGATCCTTCTGGTAGAGGACAACCCTTGCGGTAGATATAGTTGAACACATCATCTGTTAGATCCTCAACCTTGATATTAGCTGGACTTTTAGATTCGTCTCCGTTCAAGTTATTCACTCCTTGCAAGTAGTGAGCAATGGTGTAGTAAGACATGTAGATGGTACTGTCTGATAGACTTTCAATAACCCACTGCTTATCCCAGGGCAAGTTTGTTCCGAGTCCGAACTGACGTGTACAAGCCCATTCCTTCAGCCAATCAAGAGTAGCTTCGTACTTTTCCAACGATGCAGAATCATAGGCATTGAAGGTCTCTTCGTCCAAGACATGTTTCTTAACTGCCGAGCACCATGATTCTTCTCCATAGGCAAGGTACCATTGATCTGTTGAGGCGACCACACATTCATCATTAGTACGTGAAACTACCTTTGACTCTGGCTCAAAGTAAAGATGAGCTTGACCAGCCTTGATCATCTCTTCCTTGATGATTGGCTTGGCTTCTGATACCTTCTTTCCAGCATGTGGGCCAACTGTCATAACACCCAAGGTAAATCCCTTGAGATATGTCTCATCCTTTGCTTGGGCAAGCTTTGCCTTCTCATTAGGGCTTGTAATCTTCAACTTCTCACACATGAACTTTGCAGATGCATCACCATATCCTTCTATAGAAATAATGGGTACCACATCAAATGGTAGAGTCATATCAGGAGTGATACCGTACTTGGCAGCAAAGTCGGGCTTGTCCTTCAACATCTTCAAGGCAACATAATCATCAGGTGCATCCGAGGGAACAGATGTAACCACTCCGGTACCCTTACCCATACTAATTGAAAGCAGAGGAAGTGTATAAACCTTGGGATATACCGAATTGGGTGCCTCCAAGGGCAATGCCAATAGTTCCTCGCCCATAAATGTTTCCAAGCAAGTAATCTTTCCAAATTCCTTTGTAAAGTACACATCATTGGCAGCATCATATGCCTGACAAGATAAGCCACGTG
>Ga0214478_101506_pt1 | contig 11489 bp, 13 predicted proteins | sample M1_20Mar14CPVII9_2_FD_178001 | JGI IMG/M metagenome (GOLD analysis project Ga0214478, IMG submission 178001) | Marine eukaryotic communities from Monterey Bay, California, United States - M1_20Mar14CPVII9sort6BwellD7 | ecosystem: Environmental > Aquatic > Marine > Unclassified | place: USA...
AGGAGAAAAAGGAAAGGATGCCACTACTACTATAATAAAGTTAACAATAAAAAGCAAAGCAAGAAGGGAAAGGTATGGAGTAATCGCAACTATGGACAAGATAAGAAACGACAACGTAAAGAGAATGAAAGACGAATGATTGAAGGACGGATTATACAGCTTGAACGTGTACTTCGAAATGAGCATGGTATGGTAGACCTCTCCTAGTATAGACCTCTCGAATAACCAAACAGTGGATTGACAGTTGATGGTAGAATCAAACCAAATGATATCAGAGAGGTAGTAGTAGTATATACTTCGAGCTGACGATGCAAGTTACACATATATCCGAGGATCTGACGATGCAAGTTACACATATATCCGAGGAGCTATAAACACAGTCAATGATGATCTAGAAAGTGCTTGGAATCATATTTTATGATACCTATTAAGAGTGGAGACGGAGTGGTCACAAATGAGTAGATACTTAGAAGCCAGACTAAGTAAAGTATCTATCGGATCATTAGTATGTTCCATGAGAAGTGGTATAAAGAGAGAGAGAGAGAGACATGCGTGATAATAATAGTTCTTTAAGTTTAACATAGTAGTACGTTCTACTCATGAAAACAGTCTTCATTCATAAAGCAACTCCGAATGAAGTGCAGAATGATGACACACGAGATTCAATGTATCGTTTCATTTCTCTTCTTCATTTACATCAATAGAAGACCTTATATAGAAACCAATCAAGAGGCTTCATCTTCTCTATAATATCGTCCTATCCTAACAACGAACAGGCTCTTCACTTCGTCCTAATCACTCTTCACCTATGTTACACACAAAGACACTTGCTCTAATTCCTACCATATCCACCGTGACCATCACTTGATCCCTTGCTGCTCTTACTCGAGCTGCAGCTCTTTGACGATCCCTTACCCGACTTTCCACTGCCAGAATATTCTCCACCGTATCCTCCGTCACTGTCACTTGCTTTACCAGAAAGCTTACGACCATAACCTCCAGCCTTGCCACTGAATGGACTATCACAGCCACATCGTTCTGACTTACCACCCTTGGATGATCCGGATACGTCACTTCCGTATCCTCCACTTGCTTTGCCAGAAAGCTTACGGCCGTATCCTCCATATCCACCACTTCTATGACTTCCCTTACCACCCTTACTCGAGCTGCATCCCTTGCCTGACTTTCCACTGCTAAAAGAATCCAAGTTTGGCATTGACATGTCTGGTATCGTAGACAGTTTGAGAGGAGAAGAGTACATAGAGGAGATATAAGAGATATGAGAAAGGTGCACAAGATATGTACAAAAGTATAGATTCGTATAATATCAATATAGAATGAACATACGATGTGCATCACTTACCTCCACTTCCTTTACCAGACTTTCCACTTCCTGAACCACTCTTGCTACTCTTTGATGAGCTGCATCCGTATCCTCCTCTAAGCTTACGAGTGCCATCATTACAGCCAGGAATGTTGAATGGTGGTGCGGTTGTTGGGATTGGTGCCGTCGGAGGCTGCTGTGGTGGATTTGTTGGACTTGATGGTGGTGGCTGTGTCATACAGGAGATAGATTTGGTTAGATAATATGATCATTGCAATTGCAATGGATTCAACAGCATAGTAGTAGTAGGTATTGTACATCATCGATGGTAATGGTATAGTTCTGAATTGATGATCGATGTCATGTCGACGATCAATCGAACAACGATAACGACGCCAATATCCGATGCAATACAAATGCACAACTACAACAACATATAATACTTACCACAGGCTCCTCAGTAGGGAAGGGAGTAATAGGTGCCGGAGATGTTGGCTCCGGCGGACGGGTAACTCCAAATGTGGGTGCTAATGTTTTGTTCGTTCCAAAAGCTATATCTTGTGCTGATACAATTGCAATGGAGACAGAGCCGATTAGTAGAATAGAAAGCTTCATATTTGATAGATTATTGTATTGTTATTGTTAGTATTGAATAGGAGATATAAAGCCGAGGAGAGTTAATCGAGATGAAGATTGTAGACGATGATATATTGGAGATGATAGTGAATTATGGCAGCATCGTGTAGGGGGTATGATGCACCAATTATGCTCTCTTTTGCATTAGCGTTGAGAGCGTTGAGCAGCTGAACCACCATACATCGAAGCAACAAATCCATGTACTATTCCTCTGTAGTAGAGAGGCAAAATCAGCGATCGAAATCTTCGGCATGAAGTTTAACTTTGCTTAGTACGAAGCGCTCTTGCCGTTGGGGGCTTTGTACTGATGTCCTACGTACATATTCATATTTTACTCGGAAACAATCATCGACAATCATCGCAAAAAATGTAAGCCTCAAAGAGATGGGTGTCCTTTATTATTTGAGAGGGGGAGGTATCCTTTTACAAGCTTATTATTGTCCTCATAAGACTACCTAGTATTCGTTGGTTTATTGTTCATTATTTGATATTTATTCTACATCTAGAGTTACCTTACTCGGCTAGAGGATACTATCGTCTGTCCACAATCTAAACAACGAAAACTCAAATCATCAGTAACAGCCATACGAAGGCATATATAACAGTAACAATGTCCACATGAGGCAATATATGGTATGGATGGATTGTCAACGTGACACATGGAGCATGTGAGGGTATATCTCCTTTCATTACCGTCGACTGTTGTTGTTGTATCTGTTATTGAGGAAGGAGTTGTAGTGTTGTTATTATCATCATCAGTAGTCACACCCATGAAGGATAGGAATCGTTTGCGTATCCAGCCTCCTCGACGAGTTTCTCTTCTTCTCTCCTCATTACCATTCATTCTATCATTACCCAACTGAGAAGTATTAGGCTGCTGGTCTTCAGTTCCAGTAGTAGTGTCATTATTATCAATAATACTTCTTCTTGGAGGTATAACCATTGACACAGTCCGTAATGCCTCCTCAACTAATAATCTACGATTGGCATATTGAAAATTAGCGTGTCTATGCTGCTGCTGCTGTTGTTGCCCTCCATTAGTATCGCCACCTTCTGCACTATCACCCCCACCAGTAACAGAAGACGAAGCATACTCCCAACCAACCAATCTCATACCCAATTGAGGACTATTGCAACTCTCAATACCCCATAAGTACGATAGATAATTAATTAATCGTATTGGTGGTATGAATATATCTGACAAACCTAATATACAATCTGTGATACAGGATATTACATATTCTTGACGTTGTTTAGCACGTTGCTTTATAATATTTTGCAATGTTGATAGTTGAGATGATGTTGATCTATCTTGTTGTTGCTGTTGCTGTTGAATTATAGAGTTTCTACTACCCAACAACTCACTACGTATCTCATTGAATCGTAATTGATATTCACGCTCTTCTAATTGTTTCATACGATATATCTTCAATTCTTTATATATCGTTGGTATAATAATTGTTGTTAGTGTTAATGCAAATATCTTTGTATATTGTTGGTATCTTGATGAGTTGCCTTTGGAGGAAGTTGTTTGTAGAAACATTCCTAAACTGTTCATTGCCGGAGTTTTTATTTGCACATCACTATTATTGCCACTACTATTATTACGATTATATATATGACGACATGAACCTAATAATAGACATAATCGTAATACATTCTCAACCAATCGTTTCCAAAATAACGAATCTTTAATCAAAGATGACACAATTTGTGAACTTTCTGATTCTGCATTATCATTATTTTGTGATGTTGCAGTTGTACCCGTAGTCCAATCTAAATAAACTTTAGGGAATGCTAATTTAATAGAACTTATAATGCGGGGTAATAATAGATGAGAGAGTATATGATTATCAATTAATGGTATGTCAAGTGGATCACTTCGATGGAAAGAGGACGACGAAGAAGAAGAAGAAGAAGGTGATAGTGATGAGTTGGCGGTGTCGTTGGACATAATTATGAAGTTGTTGATATCCCGAAATCTTCAGATTCAGCTCTAAAGGAATATACTCCTTTACGGAAGTTGGTTGTTTAGAGGTGTATTACAATCCCATAGAGTGAAGCTAGGTCCTCTTTTGTTGCCGCTCTGCAATAGTAGTTAGCAAGAGGATGCATGAGTGAGTCAATGGCGATCTAAAACGGTTGAAGACCATCATTGAGTTGCAGTCGCATCTACAATTCACCACGTTGACACTTTCATCATTGCATGTTTGGATTTGTTGTGATTACTGTGCACCTATATGATTTCCCAAACAATTGCGCCATGCTTATACACGGGTTACATTTGTTCAGTATCAAGAGATTTGCAGTAGTAAAGGATACCCAGCTGGTATCCTAATATATTGCAACATGCAACTCTCTCTATCAGTATAAGGAAGAGCCCAACATTGCAACTCGAATCTCTTATGTATTACAACACGACTGCGCATACTGAAGTATTTTAGGTATGTACAAGGTTTAAAGATCGAGCCAATTAGAAATGACCCCACTTGATTTTGAGAAATGTTGCACTGTCATCACTCGTCATCTCCAAAATAAGATGTAAGAAGTTCTTACATCTTATTTATTTAATATAGCTTCTCTATCCCAGAAGACTTGTGCAGCTGGCTTTCCTTTTTCAGGTTATGAGTACGATACCCCCATCAACTTTCCCAGATTAGTAAAAGCTCTTGTGTTTTTGTGTCTTTCAAGCAATACAATTAAGAATGTCAACTATCATCACAATAAATAAGCTAATTATACAGTAACATATACCCAACAATTGCCATTAAAATAAACTAAATAAAACCATGGACGGCCACGGCACCGGTGGCGATATAAACCCAATCAATCCCACTTTTTCTGAAGGCCAAAATAATAGTACGCACGGAGTACAACAACAAGAAGATGGTGGTGTCATGATGAATCCCAATAATAATAACTCGTTACCAATGGCACGATGTAATTCATTAGATGATATGGATGGTATTGATTGGGGTGATAATGCGGTAAGTTTTTATGTTATTGCAATTGTTATATATTGAGGGCGGGGTTCGAGTTATGTGATATGTCTCTTGGTAATAATATATGTTTGCTTGGACTGCCGGGGTATGGTAGGGTAGTGATGATAAAGTGGTGATATTATCTGCATATTCAGTAGGGTTTATGGTGGTATACGGCTCTGTTGTGATAGGGCGGAGGATGGAGAAGGGAGGGTACAATTAGGCCTTCTTTTTTTTGTGTTGGGTATTTGCTAAGAGACACACGTATCATTCTAGCCATTTATGGATGTGAGGGATGCAGATATGTGATACGATATTGATTATTTGGGTGTTTTAGTTGGATGGAGTGGCGTTCTTTGGCTGTTCAGGGCGGGGAAGATATGTTTCTCGACTCAAGCTCAACAGAATTAACCCTTCTCTTTAAAATCTGTTCACTAAATCAATCTCTCACATACAAACCATTCATCTCTAATACACGCCCCATATTTATACAAACAAAAACACAGGGACAAGGTGATGATTTAGGATTACTTTTCTGGGATGAATTAGGAGCTGGAGGAGGAGGGTCATTATCTACGAACAATATAGATTACAGTCTTAATAATTTATTGGATCCAGCAAGTGGTGGATATCCCTTGATAGATGGGATGGGGGTTCAACAACAGCAGCAGCAAGGTCAACAAGTTCAGCAGCAGCAGCAGCAGCAAGGGATTGTAAATAATGATATGACGTTAATGGCAAATCTAATAGATGACGCCATAGGGATACAGGGACAAGATCAATCGGGGGGAGGCTCAGCCTTATTGGGAGGGATGTTATCACACATGTCCTCCTTTAATAGTATAGCACCGCCGCCACCACCGACGGCAAATACTACTGCTGCTACGGGGATAAGCTCCGCGGAAGGTCAAAGAGATGAGTCAACGAGTCAGGACTTTTCCAATACAGCAGCTCATCCAAGTGCTAAGGATAATCAACCCCCAAGAATGGAAGATGGGATAAATCAATCCCAACAAGTGGGGGCAGATGAGCAAAAGACTAATCCCGCTACATCTGCCTTGGATTCAGCAGAATCGTCCCCGCAAGGTCCTGTTCTAAATAAACCCCAAGACAATGAAAGTCCGCCTCTTGCCGATGGTACCAATTTTGTCACGGCCTCGACTATTGCTTCTGCGGAATCTCAATCGTTTTCCTCTAACAGTACCGCTAATAATAATGTCGTGCAAGGGCAGATACATCAGACTACGGGGAATGCTAAATGGCCATCTCAGCAAGAACAAGAGCAGCAGCAGCAGCAGCAAGTTGTTCAGCAACCACCCGCACAGCAAGCTATTCAGCCGGCTGTTCAACAGCAAGTTCAACAGCCGATTCAAGCCACCCAGCAACAGTTGACGATGAATACAATGTTGACAAATCCTGCTCAGCTACAGGTTATTAACCCTCAGGCTTATTACTTATGGCTGTGTCAACAAGCACAGCAGCCAGTTCAAGCACCGGGTATAATTCAAAGTCAAGATATAGCATCATCCACTGCCGCCGCCGCCACCACCGCGGTTCAACAACCAACTGTGGCAATAAGTCAGCTAATGCTACAATTACAAGCCCAGCAACAGCAGGCGTCTCAACAACAAATACAACAGAGTAGATTGATCCAAGCTTCCCAGGCACTGGCAGTGCATCAAAATCAATTACAACAGGCTGCTCAGTTACAAGCTGCCGCCGCTCACAGACAAGTTCCTCAAGCGGCTGCCCTCCCCACAAGCAGTACTACGGCGGGAAACTCAATCAATAATTATAAACCCATCAGTTCAATACCTCCTGGTCAAAAGAAGAAGAAGAAGAGTAAGTTCTCGGGTGTGTTTTAGGCAAGATGATTTCTTATTTCTTGAATTCATGTTACTAATTATACACATTCCCCTTCCCCATTTAGCTGCTACCATTGTACATATAGCAGACCCTTCTTCTGCTACCCAGCGGCGGATGTCCGGAGGAAGCGTCGGATCGTACCAGCCTCGCGCTGTCACAGCAACTCCTCATCATGCAGCTCAGAATAATAATACCGCATCCTCGATAATACCGCACGCTGCTCCCTCGGCGGTAGGTATGGCACAACCAACGATTAAGTTTCCAATGGTCTCTGCAAGCGATACTGATGCCACTCTTGCCCAACCTCCTCCAAAGAAGAAGACCAAGAGAGGAGGAGGAGGAAGTTTAGTCCTCTCTTCCTCAGCGGGGGAATATTCCACGGCGGATGAAGGCCTTACACCAGAACAACGACGAATAAAACACAACCGAGAACGTAACCGCGAACATGCCAAGAATACTCGTCTACGGAAAAAGGAATATGTCGAACGGCTTAAGTTGTCTGTCGATGAACTCTGTCGGGAACGTGATAATCTCGTTTCTGAACGTGCCACTGCCGCTAGCCTCATGGTTGAGGTACATTCCAAGAGAGTGGATGTGCTCCGAAGCTTCTTTGCCTTACGTGCTAGCTACAGTGTGAGCCAGAAGCGTGAATTATGGAGCAGTATATTGGACGAGAGTTCGTTCACTTGTCGATTGCCGGTAACACCTTATCAGAGTTTCCCAAGTAGTGAAGTTCAGGTATCGAATTGTCAACGTACTATTGCCGGTGTGGATTCTATGATTGGCGATGCCGCTGCTAATTACGTCTTCTTGGATTCCATCGTCGACCGAGGACAATATCCTGATGGTAAGATCAAGTTCCAGTACACCCTGGTAACAGAAGAGTCTGTTGTGTCTGGTAATCAGCTAATGGCACGGTGGGCCATGTCCACCCTCAATGCAAAGAAATGCGGTGCCAATACGGAACTACATCAACGGGGAATGCTCATCTGTAAGTTCAATTCAGCACACAAGATTGTCAACCTCGAGATAATGTTCGATGTCATGGCCTTCATGCTTCAAGTCAAGATGGCAATGGGTTATAATAACTTTAATGATGTGGTCATACCGAACACAGTTCAAACTTGTGGTCAGAAGGTGTATGATTATCCAATGGTAATGACATTAGCCAACAGACCTTATACGATTGTTCAGGTAAATGAACGATGGGAGAATCTGACAGGGTACAAGAAGCATGAGGTTGTAGGAAAGAGGTCTTGCTCGATACTGCAGCAGAGTAATGGCAGTAGCGATGCCTCGGCATCAAGTAAAAGTAGGAATAGGAAAGATATGAATCAATTGATGGGACCTGTGCTTTTCCAACGTCCATCATGTGCCATGGTAGTGAATTACACAAAGACAGGACGTCGGTTTAGGCAGTATGTGACCATCTATCCATTATCTACCGATAGTAATGTGACACACTACTTTGGATTGACAACGTTTGTGCAGTGGCTGGGTCAAAACGATGAAAACAAAGATCAAACAACAGCAAAGAAGCCACCACCACAACAACAAGCGACCAAAAACACGAATAATACGAAAGATGGGAGTAGTCAAGAATCATCTTCCTCGGCATCAATCAATCCAAATAGTACCAGTAGTAGCAATAATACCATATCATCAATAGATGCGGTGGCTTCATCAAACTTGAAGAGGAAGAAACCTAGTAAATAAAGTCCAAGAAGAAGAGATATTTAGGATTCTAGGTTCCAGAACTCCAACATGAGAGAACTTGTATGAACTCTCTTGTTGATAATGACAGTTTTTATGCATTAAAGTAGATCAGGTAATATAAATTACAACTCTCTTTGAAAAACTGTCTCGTATAGCTCACTACTTTATGTATGTCCCATCTCTTCATTCTTTCCTTCCACAACTTCATAAGCGGTATTGAAATGACTAAACAGCACGACTTATGCACGGCTGAGACATTGCTGCCCCTCTACTACTACTCACAAAACAAAAGGATGCAACTTAAACTTGGAAAATACTACGTTAGCGTTGCGGGTCTGTTGAGCAGCGGTTGGCTCTCCCTCCCCAAGTTCTTTTGCCGAGCTACACAAGCATATCATGATGCCCTAAAAGCGGAGGGTAATGTCTATTCTTCCATGTTCACACGAGATGGTATACATCATACTATCACTGTTTGGAGAAGTAAGGAGGATATGCAACAGTTCATGCGAGGAGAAGCACATTCTCGAGCGATGAAAAGTCTATCGGAAGTGAGTAGATATGTCAAAGTCCACGGATATTTTGCCGATGAAATACCAACGATATTGGATGCTATTAAGAAATGGAAGAATGAAGGAAGAAGAGTATATGGTAGTCCCCAAGAAAAGTGCGGAGATGATGTACCAAAGCAAAAGAATTGCTGGGAATGTGAACCATTTGAGCAGGTATATGCATGATAAGGTAAAGGATAGTTTGCTTGATGCTTGACATTGACAAAACGATCATCTAGTTGGCCATTGTAGTCAATTAGGCCCTTTTAAACAAAGCAGACTAAAGAATAATTGTACCACTCATCCTCAACTGCACCTTCTCTCTCTCACACACACATCTACCTAAACAATCAATAAGGCCAAGAACGAGCTAACTGTCGCACCAACAGCAAAGAGGGCAGTCATCTTGGCCTTGCCTCCAGAGGTAGCAAGAGTACTTACTTCCTCGGCACACATGGCAAGCTTTGGGTCTTCTCCGTCCAACGTCTTAAAGTCACATAGAACATTTCCAACGAGTTCAACATCCTGAGGCTTTAGAGTAAGAGTCTCGGGGATATCCTCCCAATCGAACTCTCCTTGGTCAATCCAGATAACGTTGGGAGTCATGAACCAATCAAAGTAGTAGACCTTATCAGTCAGCTGATTGAGAGTTGATACGAATATGCGGAAGAAATCTATGTGAGTATACACTATGATATATCATTTCTCATACATAAACATACACAATAAACTCACATCGATAAAGCTGGCCCACCAAGAAGGGTAGACTCCACCTCCGTAAGGGGCACCGAAGGGGACATTTGATGAACTAATAAGAGACCGAACGAATGCAATAGATTCAGCTTCAGTCTTTGGCTCAGGACTTGTTGTGAGGTAGTACTCTAAACGAATCATACGATCAACAGAATCAACCGTACCGGGGAGATTATCAGGAAGAGTAATGTTCCCTCCCATGAAATCATACTTGGCAAGTATTTCCTTCTGTTGGTCATACGGAGGTTCGTTTGTCATTACCAATGCTTCTTCCCGGGAGTGGTAGAATTGGAACTTGCCATCTACATGCTCAACAATGGCACTATCCCCAGTGGCATCTTCCATTGCCTAATTGGTTCATTCAGATATTATAAAAAAAGTGAAGAGGATGGTGAATGAGAATAGAATAAAGAATAGAGGAGCAAAGATGGGATACTCTTCTTACCATGTGCACACCTAGAACCTTTCCCTTTCCATCGGTAATCTCTAATCCCTTACAGAATGGATTGTACATTGTGTTAAGTTTACCAAGTCCTTCCACTGCCTCTTCCACAGTGGCAAAGTTGTCAAGCACATAACGAATCCTATTTATTATTAATAAAAATGGAGATGGTAATGATGTGTTAGAATTCTAGAGCAATTGATGAGGTGCTATATATCTCTTGAATATACAAACTTACCAACGCATGACATCAATATTCACTGGATCAGTTGTATTTTCTGGATTGTAAGCTGTACCATCCTCTTCACCCAAATAAAGTAAATGAGCACCAAGTCCTTCACTGTTTAATCCATCACTCCCTCCGTCTTTTTCATAAACTAGCTCTTCACATCCTTCTCCTTGTTCGAGACCGGTTTCTAGTTCTTTTGCTAAATCGCCATAGCCTGCAAAGAAACCGATGATTGAAGAAGTTATACTTCCCTATTGTATGTCGATAGCATAGACATAAGATATGAGTTGCCGACGCACATAAGATATGAGCAAATATTGAAGGATGGAATATGAGACATATCTTATGTCTTTCTTTATTCATCTAAAATCTAAAAGATATAATCACAACAATACCATATTAATGCACTTACATATTTAGAAGTCCACTTAACCGACATATCACCAGCTCCGCCGTCCATTTCTTGGCCGGGAGGGTTGAGAAACAAGACATCCTCGAAACTAAATCCCCAATCCATACTACGGCCAGAAATGATGTGATCATACTTGTTTTGTAGGACACGTGAACATCCATGCACGGCGGTGTTACTGCCACTGCCAAGGATAGTGGCGGTGATAATTGCAATAGATTGAGGAGAGATCTTCATCGTTGATGTGTTGAATTATATATTATGATGTCGAATGTTTGAAGATCAATACATAGCAAAGATTTGCAATTGCATTTGTAGTGGCCTTACTTTCTCTTTTTAGATCTCAGCAGCTGCCGAACAGGGCTGCCGAATAATTAGACGACGATATATCGTCGCATCGTGTTAGTAACGCGTCGACCTCCCCTATTGACCACCATTGTAAAACCTTACATAAACCTTAACTCTCAATATCATTCATTCAATTCAACATCTCTTTTTTAATGAGAGTAAGCTCGCCAAAACTGCTGAGTAAATAAAGTTTATTTTGTTTTGTTGATGAATCGGCAGGCATGCTCGAGTGCATAT
>Ga0214478_101509_pt1 | contig 11485 bp, 10 predicted proteins | sample M1_20Mar14CPVII9_2_FD_178001 | JGI IMG/M metagenome (GOLD analysis project Ga0214478, IMG submission 178001) | Marine eukaryotic communities from Monterey Bay, California, United States - M1_20Mar14CPVII9sort6BwellD7 | ecosystem: Environmental > Aquatic > Marine > Unclassified | place: USA...
ATATGATATGAGTATGCAAAGAATAGCTACATGCAGAAAACATGCCAAGGGATTCTAGGCACCACCCATTTTGTAAAGCATTCTCAAGCCAGTCTTCACTGTGAAATGATTCGTTCATCTTCTGGAATATGGGGTCCACTATCGACTGGACATATCCAATTGGAAACCCCATGAGAGATTCACGATCAGCAACTGAGTATGTACTAGTCATAATAGAACCTCTATCTGAAGGGTCTCTTAATCTCACTTTTATCATTCTATCATCATCAATACGGCTATCACTTGCCATTAAAGTTTTAGCTTTGCTGTATACCTCGGGTAGGTCGCTGTTCATCTGACAGTGCAGTTGTGCCGGATCCATCCAACCATCTGCAAGTTCTACCGTGGATGTGGCGGCATTGGAATCAATAGCAGGCAGTTCGTTAACAGGTAACTTTTGAGTTTATAGAGTTGAGGTTAGAAGAGAAGAAACGAACTTACAAAGGACTAGAGGCATAAATGGATACTCACGTTTGTGATGTAACTTCTCTTACGCTTCATCGGACTTAAATACTGGGCGTCAATCTCAACTGGTGATACCCCGAATAAAGGCTCAATTGTACTTAAATCCTCCCACTCTAACGTTACATTCTCACACAGGAAGAATACAGCTTCACCATTCTGCTTCTTGTGTTTCTTTATTCTGTTTATAATCTGAGCAAATCTTTTCATATAACTACCTTTGGATGAGTTTACACCAGCTCTGTTTGCATTGACAGGAGAGACTTGAACAGAAGAAAGAGAATGGATAGTATACAGATTAGCGTTCCTCTTCACTTAGTATAGTACGATATTGATTGCAAACAACAAATCGTAACTCACATTCGATACAAGGAGGTCCGCCCTCGACAATATGAATAGGACCATACCGTTCCATATACTCGTCAAGCTTATCTTCTAACTCCTCAAACGTCTTTATCCAAATATACTTAGCAACATCATTCTTGTGATTACCAGAGCAAACAGCCTCAGCCAACGGGTCATGCTCAACAACAATACAGTTATTAATTGCAATCTGTAGCCGTTTTAGTACCAATATGCCAGCTCCTATACCCGAGAATAACGAAAGAACATTTGCTGCGGACTTAATATTACTATTACTACCTTCTGCTGGATTTGCTTTTAACTTGGCAGCATCGTATACACGACAGTTGTCTAGATAACGTTCATCTGTTGCTCTGAATTGTACTGGATCTAATAATAAAAACAAAAGAGTAAGAATGTATATGCTAAAGAGGTGTATATAAACCAAGATAGTATCCCGCATATATCCACATACTACTCACCTTTACTCATGTAATCAGCAGCAGCAGTCCTTCGTAGCTTTTCAGAATCATCATATGCCTTTGATAGAAAGGTACGATTTACTTTATTATTTGTAGTAGCCTTTTTATTACATGGTGGTGTAGTAGTTGCAATACCATACGATGTTACGGCATAGGTATTATCTCCTTCATAAGATAATTGTTTTATAGTTGAACAGCATGTTCTGTGTAGACGTACACTGTAAGATGATGATGTATCTCTTCTTGATAATGATGGTAATATCTCTAACACTTGATCAGTATGTTCAATACCATTTCTACAACGACAATGGAAGCAACAGAATTCAAATGTAGATTTGTCGTATGATACATACTCTCGACCATTCATAGAATGTTGCAATGCATTGGCTATGGCTGCATCTGTTTCCTCATCTACATCACTTTCTTGATCTATAGACATGTTGTTTGATGTTTTGCAATTGCAATGTGATGGATATCGATATCTTTTTGTTGAAGTGTCTTAGATCAAATGATAATATCACAAGCTGAAACTTTCAACTAATATAGATCAATATACTATCATAGCGTTGCATTGTCCAGTGTACTACAACTTTGATATCCTTTGCCTAAGAGATGAGCAAAGCGGCCATCAATAAGCCATCCATCATTCGCCACGCCGCCACCCAAATATCTTTTGGTATCTTTTTTCTCCCGCCGGCGGGTTGAGCGCGCCGTAAGAGATAATATACCCTCCATCGTTATTGAATACAGTATTGATATTAGCAGTATTGATTATGATTAGGTGATTTATTAGGTAGGAAAGTTAGTGGTGACAGTGGGTTTCATACCGTGTGCTTGAGACTAAGATTCTACACCAACATAGTACATCACAACCTATCACTTTCAGCACCTACCTATTCTTTGCATACTCATATCATATATAGTTTGATACCATATATGTTAAAGAATATGAGCACCGCCGATATGAGTGCGGATGGTGTAGTATCAGTATGCGCTAATTGTGGCAAAGAAGGTAATGACGTTAACAACATATGCAACAAATGTAAGATGGTTAGGTATTGCAATGCTGCTTGTAAAAAGAAACATCGACATAAACATAAGAAAGAGTGTGAGGAACATGCCAGGCTTGTTGCTGAGCGTGCGGCCGAGTTACACGACGAAGAGCTATTCAAACAACCTCCGTTACTACACGAGAATTGTCCAATCTGTTTCCTCCGTATGCCTTCGCTAGGTGCGGGGAGTAGATATCAATCATGCTGTGGAAAAGTCATATGCACTGGTTGTCTTCATGCTCCTGTTTATGATAGCCAAGGGAATGAAGTTGATAAGTACAAGTGTCCCTTTTGTAGGGTTCCAGTTCCTAGCTCGGAGGCGGAGGGCATCAAAAGGATGAAGAAACGAGTGGAAACCGGGGATTCACGTGCAATGTTTAATTTAGCGTTTTACTATTATCACGGGTTGTTCGGTTTGCCACAAGATTATAGAAAGGCATTAGAATTATGGCATCAGGCATGTGAACTTGGTTTTGTATATGCTTATAACTATATTGGTGTTGCATACGACTGGGGTAGAGGTGTGGAAGTGGATACGAAGAAGGCGATACATTATACTGAACAAGCAGCCATGAGGGGAGATGAAACAGCAAGGTACAGTCTAGGTACTCTGGAGAAGAATAAAGGTAATATGGACAAGGCAGTAAAACATTACATGATTGCAATAAAGGATGGAGATTCTGACGCTGTAAACCAAATGAAAGAGTTATATTCAGATGGACATGCAACGAAAGATGATTACACAAAAGCATTACAATCTTATCAAGAATATTTGGGAGAGATTAAGAGTGAACAGAGGGATCAAGCTGCTGCGGCCTATGATGATTATCGGTACTATTAGCATAGATCTATTTAAAGTTAGAATATGATACCAGCAGATTCTTAATCTTGTGCAATTCAATTGGAGGTGCCAGTCCCATGCCGGAGAAAGTGACACATCTTGTGCACTTTTTCTCAGGCTGCCGGGTAGAGAATAGATCCAAATAATGTATGTCTTCCTGTTTTAGTTTACATTTACATTATACCTTCACTTTTTTGCAGCAGCAAGATTGAAAAGGAACTTCTGGATATCTTCATCACTCTCAGCCTTGTCAACTACTTTCGTAAGCCAATGCCGAAATCTCGGGTCTTCAAAACTACCCGACTTAAATAGAAGTTCTAGTGAATCTTGACGCTCAGACCACGAGCTAACATCTTCATTGCCTAAACCTCCGTAATAGATCATTGTAACCAACCTCTTATCTTTCTCATTGGGACAACTAGTGATGCATGCTATTGCCACCATCCCCTTATCCTTATTTGCCTCTCGACTCTTGTACACAAATTCAGTATTATCACACTCCTGGAAGTTATCCGAAACAAACTCTTCATGGGTCAAGAGCTCCATCGAGGGCGGTACGCAGCAAAAGTTAATAACACATACACAGTCGGTAATATCACACCCCATTAGAGATGCCATCATCAAAAATCTCAATGTATTCTTGTGGAAGAGATCCATCCCGGCCTTGTTCACATTCTTGTGAAGAGCTAGCTCTTTTTTCTGAGCCTTTGAGAGTTGTGCAGTCTGCTCCTTACAGCACAACAGTTTACATTGTTGCTTGTGTCCTCCGTTACGCCAATCATCTACCTGGCACTCACGTGAGCAATATGGGGAGTTACAATTGCTGCAACGCTTAATATCTTTCGCTTCTAACGCTTTAGAGCATCCGATGCAAACCGCTTTAAGAGCAACCACGGATTGGCCATGTTTAATGTCGACAATTGATTGCAATCTTACAAAGATCTCGGTACAGATATCATTCTGTGGAATTCGATCTTTGTGTAAATCTAAAGCATCCATTAGTTTCTGCTGTCGGTTTGTAATTGACTTGGAAGACTTTTCTCGAAACGATACATGGTTTGCCGCATCTAGAATGTTCCTAATGGAAGCAGTAAAGTAACCAATATGGGCATTGAACGGTCCATCCCCATTATCGTTCTGCCCCCCGTATTTAACTACCAAACCCAAGCACATTTCAAATAGTCCAGCATCGATAGCAATGGCATAGCGTTTATCATTCGGCTGTGAGAGAAGAACATCTGGATCACCGTGTATATTTAGTGATCCATCTCTAGGAATGAGAATACCTGACAGAACTGCACAGACTCCCGCCGCGGCCTCATATTGATTTGTATAATTGAATCCTAAATCAATGATACTCGTAATGACTTCCTTGTCAACACAATCTCCCATTGTAAGGCGAAGTAGAATATAGTACCACTTCTTCTTCTCTTCTACCGAAGACAGATTGGTATAACGTTTGATTAGATCAATCAGCCCAAAGATGACCAGAGTCTTACAGTCTGGGTCGCATGCCTTACTGACGACGGGCATTGTTGCAATCTTGTATAGCTCATTCTTCCCTTCATCAGTCTGTTCATTATATTGTTCCAGCACGCGGTCAACGGCCCTAGCAGCACCAACAGAGATGTCAAAGAAAGAATCACCTGATGTGAAGACTTCCCTCGGAGCATCCGAGATAAATTGTTTCGACTCATCCACTATATCAGGACGGTATGCCCCAAAAAACATACTTTGAACAAGGAAATCAAATAACCCCTGGTGCTCAAGAAGAACTTGCATAGTCTCTTCATGGACAACTTCAGAAAACAAAAGATTCCCAATTAGATAAATGAATCCTTTCAAGGTCATGTGCCAATGATTGCTGCTTTTGAAGTACTCCCGATCTACAACATTCACCATACAACTAATCAAAGGGCCAATACTTGATGCAACTTGTAGTCGGAAAGGATTTGCGTCGTCTTGCATAACATTGGCTAAAAAGTTCATGGTGGCACCTGGAAACGAATCAGTATGAAATTCCCCAACAAGCTCATTCGAACAACCTTCATTCACTAGATCTACTAACGCTTTAACCAATCCCCCATCAATTAACTCTTTGTAAAACAATTCATCCCCTTCGTTATGTTCATAGCCAGGCTGGTAACGCCCTGCAAATAGTAACCCAGTCCATTGGCATAATGCCTCTACTGCAATCTCATTTCTATTTTGGATATCCTCTATAACTTTTGAAGGTCCTATACATTCGAGGGATTTGGTATATTTACGAACATCATAATCGTATTTAGCGGTAATTTCTTTTTGTACATTGGCAGCCTTCCTTTGCTTGAATCTCCTTTTCTTGGAAGAGGTTGTCATTTCTATATATATAATGTTGGTGCATATGATATGTGCATATGATGTGTTAATTTGTGTATATGTTGTGATCATTAAAAGTTAGATTCGGGTATGATATACATATAATATAAATTCAACATACATATACCACAGAAGATAAAGACGTATACACTTACCAATACGAGGGTATTTTGCTGGAGTAGCTTCTCGATTGCAATTCAAATTTAGGATATGCGTTTTGTTATGTGGTACCTTTGGCTACGCTCCGCTTTTGGGTTCTGGAATTTGTGGCAAGTTAGATTAATATATGAATATACAATCGTCAACACGTACGTAACGTTAGTTACACACCTCCTCAGAAGTAAAACGTCCTAGCGGCAACCCATCCACAAAACTACTAACATGGTGATCTATAAGATTTGGCGATACTACGGTCATTTTGCTGCGTTATATGTTCCTACTCATCAAGAGCCGCTCCGGAAGATGTACGCAAAGGAAGATCTGGAAGTATTACTAGAGATTGATACGCATCATAGTCAACATTATATTCATTATTAAAGACTTTTAGTTGTTTGCTTTTTCAATTGGTGTGGTCAAGTGACGTAGTCAAGTGGACACGACTTGTGCACTTTTCATCTCTGCGTCCAGAAGTCGAGGCTGGTCACCTCTCAGGCCAATCAGAGCATCATCAAGCCAATGCATTGCATGATACTAGTGAAGTGGTGATGGTGACTGAAAAGGAATATCAATGTTACTGATGATGTTGGCTGTTACTTTTATTTTTATTGTTCTACTCTTTTAAAAGTCCTTTAGCCAGTTTTGTCTTACTTTCATTAGTGTAAACTATGCTTTATTCGAATTCATGCATGTATAACCTATTAATAGTAACGGTACTCCCCATCATCAGCAGCGGCTTTATCCCTCTGGCTACTCTTAATTTCACCCAGATATTCTTGATATAATCGTAATGCTTTTGTGTAGTCTTCTTTAGTTGCATGTCCATTTGAGTATAACTCTTTAATCTCCTCCAGAGATATAGTACAACCGCTTCTTATTGCAATCGTATAGTGTTTGATAGCTCTATCTATGTTGTCTTCTGCTACCTCAATATTTCCTAGATTGCGCCTTGCTGTTACACCCCCCATCATAGCTGCTAATTCATAATAATGTTTGGCCTTCTTTTTATCAACTTCTCCACAATCTCCATAATCATAAGAATAACCAATACTGCAATGAGCCAAGGCATAACCAAGCTCTGCTGCCCGATGCCACAATTCCAATGCCTTAGTATGATCTCGTGTGAATCCATTCATCCCCTGATAATAGTAGTTTCCGCGATTGAAGATTGCTATTGGATCGTCTAAATCCGCTCTTTTCTTTTCCCTCTCCGTTGCCTCCTCTTCTGTAATAGGATGCGAAGTTCTACAAAATGCACACTTTTGATTATCAACTTCATTGCCTTTGTCATCAAATACTGGCGCATGAGCACATCCACTGCATATCTGTTTTCCACAACATGTCTGATATCTCCTTCCCTTATCAAGTAATGGTAAACGTACAAAACAAATTGGACAATCTTCAGCTGGCGGTTGTTTGAAAAGATCTATATCATGTAATTCAGCAGCACGTTTCTTACATACTTTTTTATGTTGTGGACGGTGAGCAATTTGACATTCTCGATAACAATACTTTACCAATTTACATGCCGTACATGATTTGAGATTGCTACCCTCCTTGCCACAATTGGCACATACTGATAATACAATATCTTCTTTATTTGCCAAGCTCATCTTTATTAACTTATCGTTAACCTCACATACACCATCATTGCAAATTTTGTCGGTCATCGTATACTATTATTTCCAAAAAGTCTAGCTGCTTAATATGAGCTTGATAGTGGTGTTTGATTGCCTACTCTAATGTTGTTAAGCACTGGAAGATGACGCTAAGTTGGTGCATATATTTGTACTTATGATATGTATATGATGTGTGTTGTGCATATGTGTGATCATTAAGTTAGATCAGTCATGATATATATACGACATAAATTCATTTCAATTCATATACCGAAAGATAAAGACTTATACTTACCAATGCACAGCAATATGGTGGTGGATGATAAGGCGTATATATTTCTCGAGTTGCAAAACAAATAATTTATGATGTGCGAGTTTATTATGTGTTATCTTGGTTACGGTGCTGGAATTTGTGTCAAGTGTAGATTGATACATGAATATACAATCAACAACACGTTAGTAACATTAGTTACACCTCTTCAATGTCTGGGGGGGGTGTCTTTATTTTATTAGATAGGGTTGAAATAGAGAGGGAGAAAGACTATAGAACAATTCAATTGGTGGTGTCCCGTGTCAAAGAGAGAAAAAGTTGTGACACATCTTGTACGCACTTTTATCTGCCTCTCCAGAAGTCGAGGTTGGTCACATCTCTGGTGGCCAAATCTGAGCATCATCAAGCCAATGCATTGCATGATCATAGTGGAGTGATGACAATCAGTGAAAAAGGAATATCAATGTCAAATATGATACTGATGTTGGCTTGTTACTTTTATGAGTTTTATTTTACATTAGTGTAATCCTATGCTTAGATGATCTATATCGGTCTAAACATTATTATCCAGTACTAGTAATAACGATAATCATCATGGGCAGCAGCAGCTTTATCTCTCTGATCACTCTTTATCTCAGCCAAATATTGTTGATAGGATTGTAATGCTTTTGCATAATCTTCTTTTGTTGCATGTCCATGTGTGTACATCACTTTGATTAGCTCCACAGAGTCATTACACCCACCCCTGACTGCAATCAAATGATGTTTCAATGCCCTGCTTGTATTAATATTGCCTCCAAGCAACTCAGCATTGCCTAGTTTGTGCCTCGCATATACATCTCCTCCCATAGCTGCCTTCTCGTAGTAATTCTTAGCCTTGTTCTTGTCAAATTCTACTCCAAATCCCATTTCATAACAGTAACCTATGTTGCTATAAGCTAATGCATATCCAAGTTCTGCCGCACGATAAAAGAATTCTAATGCCTTTGTATAATCTTGTGGATATCCATGATCCCCATCAACATAGTAAAGTCCTATATTTCGGATTGCTTGGGCGTCATTAGCCTCCACTCGTTTCTTTTCTATTTCTATTCCTTCCTCGTATGATTTAGCTGCTGATGCTCTGCAAAAAGGACATTTCTTTCCAACAACTTTATTGCCCTGGTTATCATACACAGGTGCATAAGAGCATCCATTGCAAACTACTTTACCACAACACGCCATGTATCTAAACCCCGTTTTTAGTGATGGTAACCGTATAAAACAAATTGGACAATCTCCGTGAAGTGGTGTTGGCTGTTTAAACAGCTTTTCGTCGTGTAACTTAGCGGCATGTTCAGCTGCTAGTCTGACATGTTCCTCACATTCCTTCTTATGTTTGTGTCGGTGCTTCTTCTTACATGTGGCGTTACAATAATTAACTTGTTTGCACTTGTTGCATATGTTATCAATATCACTACCCTCCTTACCACAATTGGCACAAACCGATACATTATTATCGTCTTCGGTGGAGCTCATATTAATGTTGTTTAACATATCGTTGACCTCACTTAAACTATCATTGCAATTTTTGTCGGACATCATAGACTATTCCCAAAAGATTAGTGGCTTAATATGTGGTTAATAGTGGTGTTTAATTACCTATCTCTAATGTTGTGAAATACCGAGGGATGACTCTGATCTTGGTGCATATGATGTGAGCACATGATGTGTATTTGTGTATATGTTTGTGATTAGATTCAGGTATGATATACATACAATATAAACTCATTTTAATGAAATACCGTAAAAGATAACGGCGTATACTTACCAATAGAGCAGTAGCTTTGTCTGAAGTGTATAATTTCTCGAGTTGCATAAAAATTTAGGATATGTTATGTTTTGTTAATGGTGTTTTGGTTACGCTGCGCTTTTGGATACTGGAATTTGTGTCAAGTGTAGATTAATATATGAATATACAATTAATAACACGTTAGTAACATTAGTTGCACCTCCTATTGGAGTACCAGCCAGCCAACGAGCAGTACCAAAGAAGTAGTGGTAGTAAAAATCTCTAATTTTGGCGATACTACGGTCATTGCTAACAGGATCTCTTCTTCATATTACATTTCCTCTGATTAGTTGGCGTCGCTCGCCGCCTTTGACATCGTCTCTACTGTGGATTGGTTAGAGATATAGTTATAGACCGTGTTGTAGAATTTGCAGCGTCGGGAAGGCTTGATTTGGATCGAGTATCCTCTTGGGTGTAATCACCACCAGTAACCTCGTCGTCCATCGTGGGTGGCTAGGAGGCAGGACTCTCATACGTTGTTCCTCTTGATTAGATTGGTGTCGCCGGTCGCCGCCTTTACATCGTCTCTACTGTGGATTGATCAAAAGATAGTTGTACGTACCGTAGAAGTTGCAGCGTCGGCGTGAGAGCTTGATTAGCAAGTATCCGCTTGGGTATCCTTCAACCAAACTTCATCATCCATCACCCTATCAATCAATATCTCTAACACTCTAATCCATCCATCAATCTCTCTTCCTCGGCATATATCTACACTCCTCTATATGGAAGATATTTCAACTTGTCAATGGTGTTTTAGCATACTATGGATAGTATGCTTACATAATATGCAACGTCGGGAGATAATAATTGCAATGTCGTCATTTATTTTTGGTGGATTAGTAGTGCTGTTTTTACTTCAACAATCGATACTCGCCTCCGCTACTTCTAGTCATCATTCGGAGAACATATGCAACGATATACCATCAGTATTGAATGCTCTGGGAGATAATGATAGTGATATACTGCTGCAACAACAACCTTCAAAAGTACTATCAAAGAACGATCATAATGAATTACTCTTAGGATACGATCTACTAACCGATATATTCACAGCACAATCTAGACTTTGGTTAGTTCCTATACTAAGAAAGTTAGCACGAGGGACACCCCTAGTAATAGAGAGTACTGATCTAATACACAAATTAGTTATATCGGGAAAGCATCATAAGAAGCAGTTACTATCCAAGAAGAATGGATTGCGTAACTTGCAACCCAATGTATCACGACATTTCATCGATACCAATCCAAACAAATTAACGGATCAGATGGGTAAGAATATAGCATGGAATATAATGTCAGATTTATCAACAAGAGGAGATGAATTTGATTTCCACTTTGCATTAGTACATATGGCATCATTCCGTATTATACATTCAGTATCGTTAGCGTTGTTAGAATTTGAAACAAATGTTAAGAGAAGAGAATGGTTAAAGAGTGTAGCCGAAGAGTATAATGAGTTGAGAATTCAACTTAGGAATACAATTATGGAGTATATACGATGTGACCGATATGTGAACACTGACTTAAAAGAGCTCGATAGATGATAATGGTGGGCTGGCGGCTAAGGCATAGAAATAGAAACCCTTATTATTAGACTAAAAGCAGGAACGTCCAAACTTGCCCACTTAACTCTCAATTGTATGTAGAGCTAATCAATTTATGTGAAAATAACTGTATTACTGATACTTAGACTTAATAGTAACGATACTGGTCACTAAATGCTGCGGCTTTATCTCTCTGATCGCTCTTGATCTCAGCCAAATATTCTTGATAAGCTTTTAACGCCGTAGTGTAATCTTCTTTTGTTGCATATGCGTTTGAGTATAACTGTTTGATACCCTCCAATGACTCACTATTCCCACTTCGTACTGCAATCATCCAGTGCTTGATGGCTCTGTCAAAATTGCCTGCATCCCTCTCAGTAACACCTAGATTATACCTTGCTCCTTCACATCCTCCCATAGCTGCTAGTTCATAATAATATACAGCCTTTTTCTTATCAACTTCTACCCCTCTACCAAAATAATAAAAA
>Ga0214478_101513_pt1 | contig 11461 bp, 9 predicted proteins | sample M1_20Mar14CPVII9_2_FD_178001 | JGI IMG/M metagenome (GOLD analysis project Ga0214478, IMG submission 178001) | Marine eukaryotic communities from Monterey Bay, California, United States - M1_20Mar14CPVII9sort6BwellD7 | ecosystem: Environmental > Aquatic > Marine > Unclassified | place: USA...
TTGTATGTCCATTGACTAGAACCACTACCCCAGTAAAGAATAGATCTGGTCGATGACCGCTCTTTAGTTTTGGGGTAGATGGTTTGTTTGTGTTTACTACTTCTGTAGGTGACGATGTTGCCTGTGAAGGAGATTTTGCAGACTCTATATCAGTATCTAATCCTTCTAGTATTGATTTACCCTTGCATCTAGGACTTTCCTTCTTTCTCTTTAATGCAGATGCACTATCTTGATCTTCCAATGTATCATCGTCGTCATCATCATCAGTTCTATACTCTTGTGATGAGGTAGACGACCGTCTATTCCTTTGAGAAGATGTGATATGATCATGTTTCTTTTGCAAACTATCCAATACCCCTTGAATAGAAGTAAACTCAGTACTGCTACTATTTGATTCTATATTGTCTTTTTGTGACGACTTGCGCCTTCGTCGTTTACTACCGCGTCCTGATGATGATCTACCAACTCGTCTCTTTCCCCCACTACTAATACCACCACCACTACTGCTATGTCTACGTTTAAGATTCTCGAGTACTTGTGCCACCCCTTCTACTTCTACATTCTGATGAAATCGTACTGATTTTTTTTCAACAACAACTTCTTGACCATTTATATTATTATTATCGTTTGAGGAAGAGTCATGTGTGCGTTGTTTTGCAGTAGCATTATTCTTATTAATTGGTTTAGTAAACTTTGTTTTCTTTAATATCTTCTTTGGAGGAGGAGCTTTTGTGGTATTTGGTGGTGGCGAAGGTGGTGGAGGGGGTGGAATAACTAAACCAAATTGCTCTCGTTGTTTATCAATCTTATTTGCCATATAATTCCGAAAGCTATCATCCGATGGTTCACCAAAGTCTCCCTTTTTCCGACCTGAACTCCTCGCATTATCATTATTGCTGTTGTTACTCATAATATTCTACTTTCTGTTACACTCTTATTATAATGATCTTTGGGTATCCTGGTACTAACAAATCAATAAAGAGCGTAAACACCGATTCATTGGAATAATATATAAACACATCTCTTGGTAGATTGACAACTAGATAAACGAAAAATACATCGGTTAATCGGTAGGTTGCATGCAGGCCAATATACTTTGTCACCGAGCCACTACCATATGAATTTTTTTATCCTATCATGTATTATTGCAACAAACTAGCATATTATCACTCGATCGTCGTGATAATAGTATGGGTTTATGATAGATTGTACAAGATGGATTCTCATAGGTATTCACAAGCATGTTCTAAAAAAGAAAAAGTCAAACTCAAAAGATTTGATGAGTTGCAATGGTATGTACTACTACTTGAAGCGATATTACAAGGACTAAGCATGCGGGCGATAATAATTCTTCTTATATCATTATATAATACATCGGCGTTTGTTCCATGTATCAATAGATCACGGCTGACTACGAGCTACAAAAGACATACTACAATAATAAAGATCCACACATCAGAAGACAATGCATCATCTGATATTGACGCTACTACTAATGAGAGGAAGAATACAGTAGCCCGGGCAGGGGGACGACAACCTAGAGTTGCCAAACTAACACCAGAGATAGACGATACAAGGAAAGATAGTATCTTCTCTTTTCTTAGACAATGGACTCTCCCCCTTATACTTTTGTTCATATTTCGATTACTTTCCGGTATACGCGGAAGTAGCCCGAATTTAGTATATTACAGCAGTAGTTATTATTCATCAACAACCTATAACGAAGACGGCAATGTAGAAACAACAAGAAGGTCTGAGTTTAAATCTAATATACCCAATCTCGTAGAGAAATCGAAGGAATACTCACAATCACAGCAAGAAGAAAGAAATTATAGAGATGATAGTATTACTATTGATATTAGGGATGAATTGGAGGATGAAATAAACTCATTCTTATATCAGAAATGGTGAAATTGCAATTAGCAGATCTTTGGATAGGTTACTCATACAACATTGCATAATGCCATGTGGTATATTACGAAGAAGAAATGAGGCGTGATTACTTTATTGATTTGTTGTGGCCAAATGCCACATCGGAGAGTGGTATCCTCCCCAAAGTAGAATACTTTAGTCATCACCACTCGTCTTCTGCATCTCTCTGTGGTCCATTAGGTGTGAGCCCTTTACCGACTCGGACCTGCGGCGAGGACCATCGTCGTCCTCTGGGGGGTTATCATCGATATACCCTGGCTGTCTCATCGTCGGCCCGCAGCGCTCCGAGTCACTTCCTCTGCGCCATCATTGCAAAACGAAACCACTGACGTATGTGTTCCTCTGTCCTCCATCCTCGATATATGCGCATTATATGGGAAGACATCGTGTCTCGAAGATTCTATTCGAACAGTGCTGAACCCGAAGTGTCAAATATCGCACTACAATAGCATACATTAAATGAGCACACTGTGCATCATTCTCTTTCATATCCTCCCATGATTCTCGACTCAGACTGTATAAAATAGAATCTTCTAACACATTCACAGTGCTATTTCTATTACAGTTTTCAACAAGGCCTGATTCACCGATCATACTACCAATTGATATTGTTTCGGTCGTTCCTGCTTCATTTTCTAAAGTCGCTAGCAAATCACCTGAAACCAACAACTTGGCGGAATCACTCTTTGATCCCTGTTTCCATAACACATCTCGTTTGTTGTAAACCTCACGGGTGAAATAAGAAAAGAACTGTTCTACAGTCTTTCGTTCTTCTCCTGGACATTTTCTTAGAAGAAGATCGACGGCATGATTCTGTTCTTCTTCCATACTCGTCATCTTAACAATATTATCATTACTATCAAGGAAGGATTGTTTTATGTTGTCAAATAACAAGTTTGGCTCTACCATTGCTATCAGAGAATCCTGATATATGAAGAGGTAGGTGTAAGAAGTTAGTATATATGTATAGACAGCAAGGTGTAAGAAGTTAGTATATATGTATAGACAGCATAGTTGCATAACAAATCTTCTCACCTCTGCAAAGATCAAACCATCGTCGAGACTATCACACACTTTGCTACCAGAGAGCGATGATAACAATCGTTGAACACTACCACGTCCATTATTAGGCATAGGAGAGTTCAGCAGTTCAGATAAATTGATCTCACAAGGAAACCCATCAGTCGAGCCATGAACAAATATACATAGCTTGATACCGAACTGATTAGTCAGAGAGTCTCGAAGTTTTATGATTGATTGAGCCGCAGAACTATCAATGCCCAATACTAAAGTGAAATCCATGATAATCTGAAACGAAACAAGATCAAGTGAGAAGATGACACAAACGACATGAAGACACGAGTAGTTATATATACCTAGCACTCACAATATATGGCCTCTCGTCTAAAGAGTAGTTGTTTCTTATCAGATCTTTCACGCCATCACTGAAGAGAGTTATATTACTGCAGTAGACAAAAGTTGAGTATGAAATGTGTGCAAAAGATAGAGAATGAAGAACTTCTCTTACCCAAAAAACAAATGGCCTTGCAGCTGTACGACTCTAATGTGTATACGTCCCGTTTTCTCACTATCTAATATCGCAAATGCGGATGGAGAACGATTCCATTCAGATGACCTCAATGTCGCGCCTGACATACTACCCCTTATCGGCTTGGGGTATGCAACACTTTGAATAGCGTATGTAAGCAAAGCGCTAAAAGTTCCGGCAACCAAAGCAGCTTCCATTCCCAAGCAAGTCATTACTAAAGCTATACACCAAATGCCAAAGTACTCGAGATAATCATATTGACCATACGAATCGATACAGCCTTCAACGAATAGATCAATACCACAGTGCAATAGAAGAGTACCAGCCATACATCTTGGCAAGTAGCTAGCAATGTGTGGTCCTATAAAAAACAACACACTTGTAGAGACAGCCACCGCAAGCGAAGAAAATTTCCCATATCCTCCAGATCTGCTGTATATCATCGATTGTGTATAGGCCATATAATTCTGAAGACCTGACAAACAGAAAGAGATTTAGACTTTTTTAACCAACATCTCACACGTCACACGACCACACGACAATCACACGACAAAACGAGCACACCCACCCACCTCCAAACACCCCCACAAGCCCATTTGAATACCCGTGAGCCATGAGCTCTACATTCATATCTATATCAACGTCAGTACTCACAGAGAAAGCCGGTATGTTGATTGGCTAGAGATAAAAAGGTAGATACACATTCATTAGACTTGTATGGTATCCTCAAAAGTCGCCTTTGTTGATCTTACTCAATCGATAAACAAATACAAGACTCACCACATGTATCAGAGAGAACATTACTAATGCCAACATGGTCGGTATAGACTTGGATACAGCTTCCCATGAAATTGTTGAAAAGTCAATTAAGTGGAATATATCAAAAATCGCAGAAGTAACATTATCACATGATCCTGTACCGTCGTCAACACATTCAGCTATGGCTGGGAAGAAGTACTGATCGTCAAAGTCTTTTCCTAGTATATACATGAATCCATAGAACACAGGAGTAATGAGGATGAAGTATATTGGTGACAGTAATGGGTATCTCGATTGTCCTGTTTCATCTTTTGTCCAATAAGTAAGTAATCGCAGACCTGCCTCGAATGCAAATACAATCAGCAATAGATGCAACTTATCGGTTTCAAGAAAAGCAGGAAAGCTTGCGTTTGCATTAACTTCCACCCCAGTATTTCCTATGAAGATACCGATGCCCCCAATACACCCAACAAGGACGTGCGTCGGAAAGAAATAAAGTACCTTCCCCAGTTGATATCTTCCAAGCAAATAGAATGTTGACCCCACAATAACTGATGCCAAACCGAATAGGAAGAAGAGAGTTGACAATGCCTCCTTGCCATACCCTTGTGTTTCAACAACAATATATGTCAACGCCTGACAGAATGGTGCATTCTCTACCATCTGAAGTGCTATACAATTGTTGAATGATGACGCATATGTCATTACAAGTTGTCCAATAATCGTACTGAATAAGAACATCCTAATTCCTAATGCTTCTTTTCCTTGTAAAGGGAATTGTCCATCTAATGTAAATCCATTTGTAGATTCAGATGAAACATCATCTACTTCTTCTTGCGAAGATGTACCATTCCAACTAATAGGAAAATAACTAACACCAAACGGAATACCAACCAGTAAGTGAAATACAGTGATGAGGATAATAGCAGGTATTTGTGATGCAGCTTGTTCAATTGACGGTATAGAAGTGGTCTTCTTTTTCCTAAACTATCACTCGTTGTAGCATCGAATGAAATGTGATTAGTATCGTGATATCCTGATTCTACCTCTTCTTCATGTGTTGCAAGTAAGCCACTGTTTTCATTTATTATATTATTATCATTAATATAGGATGACGACAATCGTTGAGAAGATGCAATAGAGCTTCCAATCATAGAATCCCGTAATGAGTGTATAGTTGGGGCCACAATATGTGGTGTAGATGATCTTCTTCTCCCTGGATTCTCCAACATGATATGTTAGTATTACTTAGTTGTTGTGTGTGAATATTAATTTTGTATCAATGTTGATCAATCAGTGTTATTGAATACTACTAATAAGTCCTCTTCCTCAGCTTGCAAAAGCTTGAGATCGAAAGTGGTGAAATAATGATGAACCTCATCGGTATCTTTTATGAGAGTGTAGTAGTTGAGTACCAAATTATTATTACTCTCTTATCTACCTCCTATGTAGTAGTTAAGTGCCGTGCGCCCGCCTCATATGATCTCCAACAATCATAAATCAAGATGATTCAGTTACCAGTACCATTATTATTATTATTTCTTATTTCTATTATATTATTAATTCAAGTTTGTAATTGCCAAGAAGGTGAAGAACAATACGATAATGAACAATCAGTACACTTAATTTCAGGAGTTGACTTACCTCTTTTAGGAATGGGTATTGGTAATCTACCACATGAGAGTATTCCCCATGTAGTTCAAGCACAGTTAGAAGAAGGAGTTCGATTAATTGATACAGCCCGGGCATCGAATAATGAGAAGATACTTGCAGATGCTATTGCAATGTTTGATGGTGCACATAGTAATACTCGAGGTGGGGCTGGTTCAACAGATGATCCTGAAATAATCCATGTGATTACTAAAGTTTGGTATACACACCTGGGCTATGGCCGTACGAAGCTTAGTGTACAAGAATCATTACGAGATTTACAGTCATCTACAAATCATCAGATATATGTACATGTATTATTACATTGGCCAAAATGTGATGATTCAATTCCCTGGATGAATTGTAAAGAAGAGGAGGAGAATTTACCACAGTATGTAAAGGATGCAGGTCATAATCCTCTTGAGAATAGAGACACTGCATTCTTAGGGTCATGGAAGGCATTGGAAGATATATTCATGGATCATCAAAAGTTAATGGAAGAACATAAAAAGAGTAAGCAAGTTATGAATCCAATAATTGCAAGCATCGGTGTTTCGAACTTTGAATTGGACGATATGAAATTTCTACTATTGGGACCGCATACTCGAGTATCACCACACATCTATCAAGGACCTTCGTGGAAGATATATCATGATCCATATATGTTGGATTTGTTACATAAGAACAATATTCACTTTCAAGCATATGGAGTTATGAATGGTATTTTAGGAATGAGAAATCAAGCGCCGAATGCATTCTATGTATTAACTGATATCTCCCGCGAATTAGCTGCAACCGTACATTCTGAACAGAAGGATGTAGTCGTCACTGAGGCCACAGTCCTCCTTGCCCAATTACTACTTGACAAGATTGGATTAGTACCAAGGGCTGCTTCCCCGTATCACCAAAAAGAGAATTCTCCACAAGCTATAGCTGCAATTATACCTCACTTGACACCAGTTCACAGACGACAACTCAACTTGGCAATACCAGCATTAATGAAGGGAGATGATTTGGTATCTACAATACACTTTACAAATGGCTTAGATAGTCCGGTGTCGATTCACTGGATAAATCCTTCAGATAAAGAAGAGGTGATTGTTTCTGACTTAATACATCCGGGTAACACTGAAACTCAGCAGAGCCACCCTGGCCATAAATTCGTTGCATATGGCCCTGGCAAGAAAGTAAGGAAAGAGTTTGTAGTGAATGCTCTCTATGGCGAAGAAGAACATTTCAAAATTGAGCTTTAACAGTAAACCGACATCATATATACTGCAGTACTAATCGCATTTGATGACGGCTTCCTCGCTCCTAAGTACATTTGAACGAAAAAGGCGATAAAGAGGATAGATGGTTCCTAGAATTTTTTATTACCTCTTCCACTTATGAAGAAAAAAGGTTGATAGAAGAAGTACAAATTAATGAAACATCAACACTATATATTAGACACTTCATCTATGACTGCCTCAAGCATTTCCCATTCCTCCATTAGACTGGCTACATTATCTTCCTCTTTTGATTTCATTTCTGTCATCTCCATTAACTTTTCCATATCATTACCATACTCCATCATCTTTTCATCATAGTCGGCAATCTTAAGCTCCGACTGTTCAATTAAATCCTCTATCTTCTTTATTCGTTTGGGGGCATTAAACGCTAATTTCCTCCTTCTCTCTTGTTCTGCTTTATCTTCTTGACTTAGTTGCTCTAATGAGGAAGAAGTATCGGTATCATTAGAGACATCTCCAGACGTTGATGCTATATCATATCTCTCCCAATCCTTTTCATTTAATCCACGCTCTTCAATAATCAAGCCACCATCCTTCACGGTACCTACGTGTGTGAAAGGTATTAACTCACAAAATGCTTTGTCATGACTCACAACAACGATGGATCCGTCTTTGCCACCCCAAGAACTCAGAGCTTCACCAAGTGCTTCAATACATTCAACATCAAGGTGGTTGCTAGGCTCGTCAAGCATCAACAAATTACTACTTTTGAGAGCGAACAATGACAAAGCCACTCGGGCTTTCTCGCCACCGCTAAGATCTCCAATCTTTCGTAATGGTTTCTCATCGCTTAGTCCTAGTCTCCCCATTACTCCTCTTGCATCTTGATTTGATACCAACACGTCTCCATTCTCGCCCCCACGCGCATACTCTAATACTAAGTCCATTGCGATCGCAGATGCATCCAACTCCTGAGCCAAATCTTGTGTAAACGATCCTAATCGTAGGACATCGTTTTCAATTCTCTTCCCCGAAAGAAGTGGCAACTTTCCTCGAAGTGCCGACAACAAAGTAGATTTTCCAGCGCCGTTCGGTCCTCTAAGAATCAGCTTCATGCCTCGATTGATTGTGATGTCAATTCCTTCTAGAATCGGAGCCTTTCCTTCTTCTTTATACCCAATATGCGCACCCTGAAGTACTAATAACTCCTCACCAATCCCCTTTGGTGGATCAGGGAGCTTTAAACTGGGTTTATGTCTTTTCTCAGTCAACGAGCTTGGAGGCATATCTAACTTCCCTTCCTTTCTCATCTTTTCTATCATCTTAACACGGCTTTGTGCTGCTTTTGCTTTTGTTGCCGACGCTCCCCACAGGTCCACAAACTCTTGAAGACGTTTATATTCTTCCATATTTCGTTCATACTCAGCCATTGCAGTCTTTACTTGAAACTCCTTTTCACTCAAGTACTTATCATAGTCACAACTAACATATTGTATGAGTGTGTTGCCTGTAACCTCTGCTATTGAGTTTACACTTTTGGTTAGCAAACTAATGTCATGTGATACCAATAAGATTGATCCTTGATAATTGGAGAGATATGTAGCAAGCCAATCTCGAGCACTAGAATCAAGGTGATTAGATGGTTCATCGAGTAGAAGAAGATCTGGTTTGGACAGTAATAATCGAGCAAGGGCAATTCTCATCTGCCAGCCGCCACTAAAGTCAGCAACAGATCTATCCGAGTCAGATGGTAGAAATCCTAATCCTTTTAGTACTTGGTCGACATCTTGATCCTGCGTCCAACCCCCGACATCTTCATATCTCGATTGAGCTTTAGCTAAGTCATTCAATACTTTATCAGAAGCATCTCCATTTGAGATCTGTTCTTCCAACTTATCCATAAGAAGTTTTGCATTATTAATCTCTTCCATTTCACTGGAAGCCTCTTCTCTTACAGTTTTGGTAGATCCACTTACAGCTGTTTGTTTAAGATATCCAACTCTAACTTTACTTGCTACAAGTGCTTTACCATCATCTATTCTTTGTGATCCTGTGATAGCTCCAAGTAAGGTACTGTTTTGCAAATAATAGAAAGTTGAACAGTTAGGTATATGATGACAGTAAATAATATGTACATGATATCTCGCTTGCTGGCTGGCATTAAATGCAGAGAACATATCATATGTATCAACAAATTATTACCTTTTGCCACAACCATTGGGGCCAACAATCCCCCAACGTTCATTCGGTTCAACACGAAGATTGACCGACTTTAATATTTGATCACCACCATTTGTATATATCACTACATCATCTAGTAAGAGGGTAGCTCCTTTTGTATCACCAACTGTTACTCCAAGAGTATTGGAAGAAGGTGCTATTGTTGTTGCATCAGTAGCTGTTGATGATAATACCAAGCTGCTTGTCGTCCTCTGCAATCGATTTATATTATACTTCGTTTGGTATGATGTTCTTTGGTGTGATGGGGATACTTTTGTGTAGGGTTGAATAATTGGCGCATCATATGAAGAAGAAAATGCAATTACTGATACTACTTGAACTAAACAGCAAGTAAATATCAACAAAGCTATTAATGCCTCCATCTCCTTTATATAGTCAAGTCGTCGTCAAAGTTGTGGGGTTGTGTGTTACTTGGAGTGGTTCTATCGCTGAAATAGCCATTTAATTCAATGTGCAAGTGGCTGGCAAGCAAGCAATCAAATCGCTTGTACAATATAGCAAGGACATAACACAACATCACGTAGTAGTATGCTGTTTAGGTAAAAGAACAGTGCTATGGGCCTTTTATCGATACTAAAGAAGGTCTGTAAAGTTCATAATATATGTGTTTTTATATAGTGTATTGCTGTCGGCGACATTCTGATAATTTTGATACGTCATTTCTTTTGATCATTCTCATCTTATTGCATAAACTTAGGTCAAGGAAAAGGAGAAGGAGGTAAGGATATTAATACTCGGACTTGATAATGCAGGTAAGACGACTATACTGCGCAAGTTCTGTGGTGATAGTATTGATACCATTGAGCCTACACTAGGATTCAATATCAAAACATTAGAACATAAAAATTATCAACTAAATATTTGGGACGTAGGCGGGCAAAAGACTATCCGTGCATACTGGAGAAATTACTTTGAAAGGTGAGTAATTGTATGATGATATGCTTTGGTTTGTTGTATAGTTAATGCTTGATATTTGTGTAAATCACACTCATCACAATAATTATCTTTAATAAATAATATAGAACGGATGGTTTGATTTGGGTAGTGGATAGTGCAGATCAGGCACGGTTGGAAATATGCAAAAAGGAATTATCAAATCTATTAGAACAAGAAAAGTTGGCAGGTGCAAGTCTATTGATATTGGCCAATAAACAAGATGTGAAAGGTGCATTTAATTCTGATGAAATTGCTAGCTCTTTAGGATTGAGAGAAGATTCATCATTTCAAAATCGACATTGGTCTATCCGTGGTTGTAGTGCAGTTACAGGAGAGGGGCTGAAGGAGGGTATGGATTGGATTGTTGATGATATTGCAAGTCGAATCTTCATGCTGGGGTAGTACAATACATTGTATGAATACTTATCATTTATATTGGTCAGAGAGAAATCACTAACGCAATAACAATAAATAAACATCCGTATAATTCAAACAACAGTCATAACAATGAATTAAACTACAAAGAATCTCAACAAAGAAGAGTAACCAAAACTAAAAATCACTACTTGATTTTTGGTGATTTATGAAAAATAAAGAAACAACTACACTGCATATCCTCTGAACAACATATATGTATATAAATATATATCCTCTGCTATATTGAGCCACTTTATCTCTTTATATTACAACAACTAAGCACCACAGCCCTTATACAACCCACACATCATATAATAATAATAGCATGCCCCCGACAGTACCAACAATTGATAAGAAGAAGACACCTCGACCATGCTCCGATTGTGGTTCGACCAGTTCAAAACACTTGATCGAGACATATTTTGTGGAAGATAATCTTTCCACGGTCGTCCGTAAAGAGCTGTGTGGCGAATGTCTAATTGGTCATGATGTGCCCGTCTTTCGAGCATGTGGTGGATGGCAGTTTGGTACAGTAAAAGAGTATGATGGTACGAGACTTCAGAAACCGTTCTTCATGTCGTTTATCCAGTCAGAGGATGAGGAGTGGTGTATTGTTTCCCCAAATCCATCTGCTGAGTACCTGAGCTCTCTTAATCTCCCCCAAGGCATCATCGGGTCATTCTCATCATCGTCCTTCTCTGAAATGTCATCCAATAATTTTGACTTCAACCAAACTAAGCCGCTC
>Ga0214478_101517_pt1 | contig 11440 bp, 10 predicted proteins | sample M1_20Mar14CPVII9_2_FD_178001 | JGI IMG/M metagenome (GOLD analysis project Ga0214478, IMG submission 178001) | Marine eukaryotic communities from Monterey Bay, California, United States - M1_20Mar14CPVII9sort6BwellD7 | ecosystem: Environmental > Aquatic > Marine > Unclassified | place: USA...
ATGGGCATTTTCTGTTAATGGTATCGTTAACTTGATGTATGCTTTCAGGCAAATATGCATGTTGCTTGATAATGAAATTTATAATCTCCTTTTTAACAAACATACATCTTCTTCTCCTTGCATGTGTCAATAACAACCGTACAATCTGGAATGGTGATAGAAGTCTCTGCAACGTTTGTACTGAGAATAATCTTTGTATACCCATTCCTAGCGGGCACAAAGACTTGTTGCTGCTTATCGGGTTGTAGTCCACCATGTAGTGGAAGGATTGATACTTGACGACCTCTAAGAAGTTGTTGAATGGTTCTATCTGCCTTGTCAATCTCGCCAGCACCCGGCAAGAAGACAAGGATAGATCCATCATCGTCATCGTCTTTTGTATTAAGGACAGTCTTGATTAGGACCGCAAGTAGGTCGTAATCGATATCATCTCCCTCGAGACGTTTCAGCCTTTCTTCAAGCGGAACTGCACATGCCATTGGCGTCGAGTTTGTACTCTTTTCTACAAGATCATCTTCCTCATCGTCTGCCAAAGGATCTTGATAACTTCCTCCTCTGCCTCCACCGCCACCACTGCGTTGGAATTGCTTCTTTTTCTTCTTTGGAGGAATATAGCTTGTCATCTCCAACACATCCTCGAGCATAAAGTCTTGTACAGGATGAGTAAAACCGGGAATGTGTATCCTTGGCGTATTAGTGCCCCAGTACTTGGCAAACCGATCAGCATCCATCGTTGCTAGGCAATAAAGAAGATAAGAGGAGAACGTATTGTGAGTAAATGATTATGAAAAGTTGAGAAATGATTTGTTGTATGTAAATCTTACCTGACATGAGCACGACGGTCAAATTAGGAAGGGAAGGTAAAGTCTTCTTAAGAATAGCAAGCAGCACATCAGTGTCAAGATGCCTTTCATGCACTTCATCTACCAGGATGTGGGATATATTCTCCAAGGCATTCTGTGACTGAAGTTGACGTAGTAAAACACCAGTTGTACAGAACATTAATCTTGTCGAGGCACACATCTTGCTATCTCCTCGTACGACATAACCCACAGAGGCCTTGCCAGGAGCTGGTTCACCCCTCTCCAATGCCACTCTCGATGCCACACCAGTAGCTGCCAACCTTCTAGGCTGAGCAACGATAATCTTGGATTCTTTTGGGGCATTCTCGAGGATGAATTGTGGTATCTGAGTTGTTTTACCACAGCCCTGATGTGCAGGTGAGATTGGGAAATGAATGAACACATGATGTGAGCAAAAAGTCAAGAAAAATTCAAACGACACTCTATGCACGTCGTAGTCTACTTACCGTCTCACCAGTCACTAGCATCACTCTTCCACCAGATTTGTTAGCATCTGACAGTAAAGATAGGAATTCACCCTTGGCCTTGGCTGCCGGTAAGTTGCTTCTAGCACGTGCCAATGACGGAGAGAGCTTTGGATATGCCTCTGCCGGTGGTGTCTTGCTTGGATGAGTGTTCCAAAACGTCGATCTCTCTCTTGGACGTCTCATTGGTTTTGATTTATGTTTCTTCTTCTGTACTTGTCCAGCTTTAGCCTGACTTTGGTGTTTCTTGGTTTGATCACTTGTTTCAGGTTGAGATTGGCTTGTGCCATTGGATCCTCTACTATTACCATCTAGTTTCAAGCATGACAACAACTCCGATACATCATTATCCGCCGACGATGTAGATGAATCCTCTTCCTCTTGAAGTAGAGATTGGATATGACCAAATAACTCAAAGATAACTTCTTGACCTGGATTCATGTCTTTCATATACTGTGCTACTTTCAAATGAAGATTGCCACCAAACCGATACTTCTTGTTATTGCCTTTACCATTAAAACTTCCAGATGTAATGAAGACCCGAGGGAGTAGACTTGGATACAATCCATTGATATAATGAACTTCCAATGAGAGCTTGGTATCATGCCCGAATGGAAGAGCAATGGATATGGATGTTGAAGTATCGTCTCTCAAGATTGAAAACTCTCCTTCCTCAAAGATTGCTTCCAATGCCTCACATTCATTTGCAGCTGCTTCTTGATTCATTTCTCTATCCTCATCAGATATGGTTGCTGTTTTAGAAGTAAAACATATCCGATCATCAGAAAACGATGCAGCATTTGCAATGACTTTCCAAAAGGCTCGTTTGTATATCGTCGATTCATCCGATGAGTCTGTAGTAGCCGTGAAGGCGGCCTTGTCGGAAGAATAGATTGCTAATGCCTCCCTCGGAGTGAGGCCAAAGAATTGTGCAAACTGAAGGATATTTGTATCATAACCACCGCCACCACTATCAGATCCGTCCTTATCTGTTCCATTATCACTCGGTTCTTTCCCCTTCTTCTTCTTTCCACCCACAACATCCAACTGCCCCCCTTGAGGGTCAAATCCAATCGGTAATTGATGTTCCTTCAAATGAATACATAAATATTGCAATACTTCTTCATATGTCTTATCCATCATCTGATCATCATTCCCATCATTGCTACTACTACCATGCTTCTTTTTCATCACCTCCTTATATGCCTTTGTGACATGCCTAGCATTAAATCCCTCATGTACCAATCGTTGATGAACATAGGATTGTAATACATCATCATCATCATTAAACACTACTACTTCATCATCTTCTCCGCCATCTAAATCAACATCTTCTTCAAAGACATCACCAGACAATAAACATTCAATCCTTTTCTTAAACCGTGCCGACATGAATACTTCCACTGGTTTATTCGCATTCCGTATTGCCTCATGTTTACGTATCCGTGCTTGTACCTCACGTTTATGTTGGGCTTTTGCTTCGTTAATTTGTGCCCTTGTTAGTAGAACTGGTTGTTGTTGTTGAGATGTAGATTTTGATGATGGATTATTATTATTTCGATTGTTGTTGTTGCTGTTATTACGGTGTTGAAAGGATGGTAGATTGGCAGACAATTGGGTATTGGCCGTGGCACCCTTCTTATTATTTGTTGTGGATGATGTATCTCCTTTGGAAGGAGCCTTTCCATTTACATTATTACCCCCGCTGCCACCATTAGCTCCTCCGCCACTCTCATTATTCTTCAATGCAGCCAAGAATGTACTTCGATACGGCTCGGGCAATGTTCGTTCATGTGGTAATTTCGGAAAGAGATATAACAATCCCAACAATGCCGCTTCCTCTTTTGCCTGTTCATCATTTGATACTGATAATGTCGGTGTTAATACAATATCATGTTCAGAACTACCTTTCTTTGAATTGTCTGGTATTATTAATCGATATCTATACTTCTTCTTCCCACCCCCAACATTGGAACTTCTATTATTATCTCCTCTACCACCCAATGGTCTATAGATAGGATGTCCTTTGCCACCTAAACTTTTGGAATGTTTCTTAATCAAATCAGCTAATAATTTACTTGGTAACTTTTGCCATTGTTTTAATGTGGTATTACCCTTTTCGGTTACCTTATCGGCGGTTGCAACTGAGGCAGTTTGACCGGATCCACCCTTTTGTTTATGACCTTTGCCACCCCATGTTTGTGTTGTTGCATCCCATTTATGTCCTCTGTGTTTGGGAGTTTGTTTATATAAGAAATGTAAGAAGATGTATGTTTGTTAAAAAGGAGATTATAAATTTCATTATCAAGCAACATGCATATTTGCCTGAAAGCATACATCAAGTTAACGATACCATTAACAGAAAATGCCCATCATATGCACAACCTTATAAGCTGACGTCTCTTTTAAAAGCACACACAACCTTATTTAAACCTCTACATACGCTCTCTAATATACATCAACGCCCCGTCAACACACAAAATACCAATCGATATCGCACACACACACAACAAATATCAATATAACATTTTTACAACAGCTCACCTAGAAGGACGTTCAGGTCTATTACCACAATCACATTGATATGGATGATCACATTTACATTGTTTTTGTTGTTGTGCTTTATTATCTCCTCCTCCCTTTTTGCTACTACCCTTTGATGATTTGCTCTTTCCCATTTTTATTTAATTTGGTGGTGTCGGAGATTTGGTGTCATTCAATGACTATGACCGCAGATATCAAACCATTAAATAGACACATTATGGAGGTATATAAGAAGAATATTTGCAAAGAGTAACGGTATTAATTATTGTATTTGAAGAGTAATTGTATACGATAGTAGAGGCAACCATCTTGTGGTTGTTTGTGAGAGAGAATTGAGTTTTCATGGTAAAACTCCATATAAAGAGCGGTATCTTTTATAAACACAAAAGTAAAACAACAACTCAAGCATGAAGATTCTCTATTAATAAAGCGGCCTCCAATCAATCTAGACCGCCTATGGAACCATTAAACTACTCTATATCACGTATATAATGTCATATGATTCGTTAATACCATCTCACAGTATCAATTATACAAAGATACCCCATTGCAACACATTAACAAAACACGGTATCCTTTGTAACTTTGCAACCAACAGTGCTGTGAAGATGATTCTTAGCAATTTAGATTCCCCTCACTGCCCTCTATCCAATGGATGTGGATAGAACGTCAAATATCGACCTTTTTGTCAATCGAAAAACTACGGTCTAGGGTCAATCCGTCAATTTTGAGCTCACAACACGTGAAAATCACCACTCTAATATGACCAAAAAACAAAGTTGGTCTCATTAGAAAGAGAATTTGACGCTGATTCGTTTAGTGGTATTGTTGATATATATTAAAAGATTCACAGCTCGCCTATCGGCTCGCAAAGTTTGACATTTTGAGAATATGGGAGTTAGAAGTATAAACACAGCTCGACTATCGTCTCGCAAGTTATACAGCCAACATTGAGAATGTTAGATAAAAGATGGTTGGTACGTGGTATATATATAAGACCAACACAGTTCGGATTGCAAGCAATCCTCACAACGGCACTGCGTGCCTGAAGAACGACAACATTAATGGACGATGTATAAAGTTAGTTGGCATATGCCTTCGGCAACATTTAATAAGTTACGATGATGATAATGTTTGGTTGGTACGTTGTTGGTATTAATTTAAACAACAACACACCCTAGCGGGTGTATTGTTGTTTAAAAGAATGTTGGTACGTTTGGAAGTAGAAGATTGTTGATTGGATGTTGTGTTTGATGATTTGGAATGAATGATGTAGCATCAGCAGCAAAGCTGCTTCTACTACATCATCATCCAAATCATGTTTGTTGGCACGGATGGTGTTAATGCTTGTTGATTGGATGTTATTAATGTTATTAGTTACGACTGATGGTAATGCTGATTGATACGGTGGCAGTATGGATTGTTAATTGGTACATCATGGATTAAATGTTTAGTTGGTACATATGTTTTAATGAAGATGATACAACAACAACTAATACCACCTCAGGAGGGATGGTAAGATCGACCGGAGGGAGATATTACCATCCCGACCTGAGGTGTACGACGACGCCGTTAGGCCAAAGGAGAAGTGATTAATATATGTTCTTCAAAGATAAGTGTATTATGTGAGCCGAAGGCGAACTGTGAATCTCTTATTTTATATGTTCTCAATGTTAAGTGTTTGGCCCTTGGCCTCGGGTTCTGGTCAAGTGAGGCCCCCGGCCAAACTGTGAATGTTTTATACTTCATTACTATCATATTGACTGTATTGGCGAGTGCGGTAGCACGAGCAGTGGTTGTCTTCATTAGTATCAATATCATCAACATTACGTAATTTTCATGTTTGGGGATTAAGAATGGCTATCTTTTTGGCGTCGCGGGATGCAAATCTGACAATACAACACTGTACCGAGTTGGATCATTTGACAAAAGGTTGTGTTTAGACGCTGTAACTACCACCAATCGATAGAGGAGGAGGAGAGGATCACAAAACGCCAAGAATTATCAAAATTCGGGTAGTAGGAAAAAAGTTTTGGCAACTTTAGTGGTTGGAGGAGTGGTGTAAGGGTACTACCTTGGACACAACAACATTATCAAATGCTTTACGCAACAATATACATTGTGATAATGATGTGGAGGGGTTGGTAGTATCGCTAAAGCAGTCAGAACAAACATGTATGTCATTTTTGAGGTTGGTATAAGGTGATGGTAGGAGTTGTGTACCCGACTGGGAAGGTTGGTGGCACGTAGTCTGAGCATATTACCATCTTCCACGATATATCCACAACCTCTGTACAAAGTTATACAGTCTATACGATCGTAGTTGAGTTGCATTACTCCATTTTATTTAATTGGGTGGTATTTTTCTACACGAAAATGTGATGGTATCCACGGCAATGTTTATTATGCACCCAGGACGAGACTGGTAGTATGTTTTGATGGTGGTAGTTGTTCTCCGATATACAAAGAGGTGATGTGTTGATTTATACGATCCAAACGTGTGTTGTGTGAGAGTACTACCATGTCTAGCCTCGGGGTGGTGTTTTTGTGGGAAAATGGGATAGTATTAATGTTGATGGTAATTGTGCACACGAGGAAGAGAGAGGCAAGTATTTTGAGCATTGCACATTGTTCTTGGATATAACCACCACCTTTGCACAAAGTTATACGGCCGGGATGTATGTTTTGTGTGACTACTCCCAATGTTAGCCTCGGGAGTGTTGTTTTTCTGCCAAAAAATGGGGTGGTATTATCATGGGTGCCGATTGTGAACCCACAGAGTGAGGTGTTCATAGTTTGATGGTATACCATTGTTCTACGATATATGCATCACCTCTGTGGCAAGTGTTGCGGTCTAGATCATTGTAGTTTAGGAGAAATAGTATATTTAGCCTCGATGGATGGTGTTTTTGTGTGTCAAAAATGTGGTGAGTAGATGCAAGCAATCAACTATCCACTACTACACACAAGATAATCTAAAGCATTAATATTGTTACTTAATTTAATGAATCTATTTATATATAATATAATAACCAGTTGATTGTTGTATAAAATACCCCATCCACTCTCACTCCTCCTTTCACCTCCCACAACAGACATAATCACTCAAATAATCTAATACTACCAAATCATGTTCCACCACAATACATATCGTCTATCTCCCAATTCGGTATTATCCTTGTCGGAAGAATAGATTGCAAATGCCTCCCTCGGAGTGAGGCCAAAGAATTGTGCAAACTGAAGGATATTTGCATCGTAACCACCACCACTATCTGATTTCTCCTTATCTTTTCCATCTTTATCACTCGATTGTTTCCCATTCTTCTTCTTTCCACCAACAACATCCAACTGTCCCAATTGGGGATCAAAACCAATCGGTAATTGATGCTCCTTCAAATGAATACATAAATATTGCAATACTTCTTCATATGTCTTATCCATCATTTGATCATCATTCCCATCATTTCCATTGCTACCATCCTTCTTTATCACCTCACGATATGCCTTGGTAACATGCCTAGTATTAAACCCCTCATGTACTAATCGTTGATGAACATAGGATTGTAATACATCATTATCATCGTCGTCATTAAACACCACCAACTCTTCTTCATCATCTAAATCAACATCTTCTTCAAAGTCATTGCCAGATAATAAACATTCAATCCTCTTCTTAAACCGTGCTGACATGAATACCTCCACGGGCTTGTTCGCATTCCGTATTGCCTCATGTTTACGTATCCGTGATTGTACCTCACGTTTATGTTGGGCCTTTGCTTCATTAATTTGTGCCCTTGTTAGTAGAACTGGTTGTTGTTGTTGAGATGATGTAGATTTGGAAGAAGAAGATGGATTATTATTATTTCGATTGTTGTTACGATGTTGAAAGGATGGTAGATTGGCAGACAATTGGGTATTGGCCGTGGCTCCCTTCTTATTATTTGTGGATGAACTAGACGTATCCCCTTTGGAAGGAGGCTTTCCATCATTTGCATTACCCCCACTTCCATTAGCTCCTCCTCTCTCATTATTCTTCAATGCAGCCAAGAATGTACTTCGATACGGTTCCGGTAATGTTCGTTCATGTGGCAACTTTGGAAAGAGATATAATAATCCCAATAATGCAGCCTCCTCCTTTGCCTGTTCATCATTTGATACCGATAATGTCGGTGTTAATACAATATCATGTTCAGAACTACTGCCTTTCTTTGAATTATCTGGTATTATTAATCGATATCTATACTTCTTCTTCCCACCGCCCCCAACAACATTGGAACTACCATTATCTCCTCGACCACCCAAGGGTCTATAGATAGGATGTCCTTTACCACCTAAACTTTTGGAATGTTTCTTAATCAAATCAGCTAATAATTTAGAGGGTAGCTTTTGCCATTGTTTTAATGTAGTATTACCCTTTTCGGTTACTTTATCGGCCGTGGCAACTGAGGCAGTTTGACCTGATCCACCCTTCTGTTTATGACCCTTGCCACCCCATGTTTGTGTTGTTGCATCCCATTTATGTCCTCTGTTTTTGTGTAGTGTAGGAGTTATATAGTATATATGTAAGAAGATATGATATGATTAGTAAAGAAGGAGATTATAATTTCATTGCAAAGCAACATATATAAATTTTCATTTGCAAAACTATATCATCTCTTTTTTATGAAAACATGTCATTGCATAATGATACCATACAGGAAAATGTGCACATCATATGCACAACCTTATTAAAACTCTACATACGCTCTCTAATATACATCAACGATTGCCACCCCGTCTAAACACTCACAATCAACATAGTCACAATAAAAGCAAATATCAATATAACATTCTATACAACTAACTCACCTAGAAGGACGTTCAGGTCTATTACCACAATCACATTGATATGGATGATCACATTTACATTGTTGTTTTTGTTGTGCCTTATCTCCTCCCTTTTTGCTACCCTTTGATGATTTGCTCTTTCCCATTTTATTACTATTTAATTGTTTGTTGATATATTGTAGGTGACGATATCTCGTCCTAGTTCACCTATTCTTAATATGCCTCAATATCGTGGTGGGGGAGTAGTGGTCGATTGTGGTTGTCTTGTCATTGTGTGTAAGAGTAAGAGCTCATATTTGGCGATAGGTGACTATCTCCTTATTACTATTAATTCCTATGTAGTTTTCTTGCACTATTTGGAGAGAGCAAATCGATAACTTCACTACTCACTACACTACTCCACTCCAATAAGCAACCATCCTCGGCTTGCCCCGAGTGCTACTATCATTAATAATACTCCTCGACACTCGTACTAAGTCGGCCGTGTCACAAAACTTATATAACACCTCTCTCCAAGCACAAACGAGCGCCACCAAAACAAACACATTTGTATTGTGTCTCATTGCCCACAACAGTATTGAAGTTATAACGCAACAAGGTTGGTTTGCCGATACTCTAAATGTCTATCTTTATTGCAATTAATACATCTATTGTTAATATTCATTATCTCTCTATGCTGTGTCTTCTATTCCTCTTGGCAAATCTCAATATCAGTTCAATTCATACTAAAAGGTGCACCTTCTCAACAAAAACAATTAATATAGTATAATGAAGGTCCGTGTATCGTTTGCCGTTTTATCGGCAAGTAGGGTAGCAGCTACATTGGTCGTAAGTATACATCATGTGTATCATATATATGTCGTCATATTATGAATTTGCTCACATGATGTGCACAAAATTATATTTTACTCACATGATATGCACAAAATTATATTCCTACTTATCTTGCCCTCTTATGGTTGATACACACATCATAAATAGCCCAAACATCGTGTACAAAAGCGTAAAAATCATCGTAGGGCAGGGAATAAACGTCAGACTACCTCCATTGTTGATGATGAAGAACAAGATATTGAATCCCCAAGCCCAAATTTAAGGAAGTTAGATGACATGAATTGGAAGCGTAAAGCCAAGTCATTTGAACGTGATGTTGTACGTGGTGCTCTTAATTCCAAGGATGAGATTGTATCTGATGTGGGTGTATTGGCAAGGACCCTCCAAGAGAACGAATCAACCTGTCCTGTAGATAATGTTATCATTTGTGAAAAGGGTATTGCCACGTCTATTGGTGGAGCTCCTGCCCCTCCTAACACATCTTGCAAGGATGCATGTGATGGACAATGCTGTGTGGATGGGAATGTAATAATAGTCTATGGTGGACCGGGCTGCCCTACAGGCATATACACGTATTGTGGGTGTTTAGAAATAGAGTATGATGCTACTGGCACTCCGATTAGTTGTTTGAGTCGGGGGTGATAATAACAAAAACATCTTTCCGTTTGGTTCTCAACAATACTGTGTTAAGCCAGCATGTGAGGGACTAACAGCAACCATTTGTCAAGATAGTGTGACATGTTCAGGTGCTGATGCATGTACCGATGCAACTGTCGGTACTATTCATCTTGGATGTAATGGAGAAGAAGCTTGTAAGGAAGCTGGAAAAGATGGGTATTTAGGAACTATCAATAATGGGTGTGAAGGAAGGTATGCCTGCAAGAAGACTGGCTATGGAGGAAATGTTACTATGATTCAAAATTCATGCAGAGCGCTTGCATCAAGTGTTACCACCGGCAAAGCATGTGCTTATGCCGCATCTAATGGAGGCAAGATTAATAGTATTATTGATAGTTGTGTTAGTAGCAAAGATGAAGATGCGTCTTGTTTCTATGCAGCTAGTAATGGAGGCTACATTGGGGATATCATTAAGTCGTGCAATCAAGTTGCAGCTTGTGATCGACTTGCTAGCGATGGTGGATATGTTCTTGGGCTCAATGATAGTTGCAACGCTTGCAACATATGTGACTTAGTTGGTCCATCATCTAATCCAGTCCAATTCACAATGGATACTTGCTGTAATGTTCCAGGGCCTTCGGGGTGTTCGGGATGTTCGCGTCTGGGTGGAAACGACCTTCCTGCAGAGTGTCAGATTGTAAGTATTTTGTTTGTTATCATTATCCCTCTAGCTCTATGGTTGAGTTTGACACTCCGTTTATTCTCTTCACAGGTACTTCCATTTTCCACACCCTATCCTTCACCAGCAAGCACTCCTTCCATTGGAACAAACAAAACCATGGCTCCAAGTCCTATTACTCCTCCGCCATTTCCTGATATGTGTGCAAGTATCACAAACAAGCGCTCGTGTAAGAAGTCAAGGTGCAAGTGGAAGAAGACAAGTCATACTTGTCACAAGAAATCGGATAATTCCAAGTCCGGCAAGGGTGGTAAACGAGGAAAGTCCTCCAAGAAACTATTCGAGTAGAGAATTGACAAAAGAGGACCCCCTGGAACAACTAGATGATATGCTGTGAAGAAAGATCTCGAGGTATAATATGATAGAGCATTTCAAGACTTGATGAGGTTTTCCTCAGAATCATGTATTTTGAAATGAATAGGGTTTATTAACTGCTCGGGACCTTATGGCTCAATGAAGAAGAAGAGTTGGTGTGATACTATCTACCAATACCTTGTATAGCTTGTATATGATAAAGAATGAATATGTGTTGATCGAATATGTATTATTGT
>Ga0214478_101521_pt1 | contig 11419 bp, 12 predicted proteins | sample M1_20Mar14CPVII9_2_FD_178001 | JGI IMG/M metagenome (GOLD analysis project Ga0214478, IMG submission 178001) | Marine eukaryotic communities from Monterey Bay, California, United States - M1_20Mar14CPVII9sort6BwellD7 | ecosystem: Environmental > Aquatic > Marine > Unclassified | place: USA...
ATATTATTTGAGATTAGATGTATATACGGTTGGGTGAATGTGGTTGGTTGGTTTGGAGCGGCGACTTGGGGACACTACACAGCCTTCAAAAAGTGACTTTGACGCGATTCTCCAAAACACCACATACTCGTATTGTCGTGGCTCCTCGTGTGGTGGATGTCGTGCTACTTGTTTTAGCACAACAAATCCACCTACATAAAGGATTGAGCTCATTATAATGCTTTCATACGGAATCCTATACATCCTCAGAGTAGATATTGGTCATATGTATGCTTGGGATGCGTTGTGGGGTTATTGTGGAGGGTTTCCTTTGTATTCGATGCAAAAGACGCAAATTTTCCTCAATTTGTCTCTGTATTGGTGTTATGACTATTTCATATATTAGGTTCGGTATGCGTGCCCTGTATTGATGTTTCGTGTATTAGGATATGTTATACGATTGGGGAATCATGTAGCTGCTTTGGTGGATGAGAAGGGAGTAGGAAGAGAGGTACCAAACGAGCAAATCTTTTGCAACAGATCGGAACACATTGGCATTATGTTGAACAAACTGCAAGACAACTCCCTTGCAAATAGGAGACGAGAAGTTGCAAAATTTTTGACGCCAAGTAGAGATGACGAGGCAAAACATCATCTAACAACTGTTGTTGATCGGCTTCTCCTTATTTATTAAGCCTCCTTGTGTTTCTAATGCAAGGGCTCAATAAGTGACGTCAAAATAATCTTTACACAGATCAAATTAGTATGAACGTACATGAAAAATTTTCAAAGTTAGCGTTGAGGCTCATTAATCGACACCATAACGCATCAACCAGCCTATTCAACATCTCCATATCATAGGATCTAACAGTTAATATACCAATCTATTATTGTCTAATTGCAATAGATCAATGGCGGTCGTCTACTATGTCTATCACACCTGTTCCCTCCTAGGCTGCATTTTTTTTTTGCAATTGTTGACGATGATGTGATCACTGACAACATGGTCATCTATAGAAAACAGCCTATACCACCGCCAAACAATCAATGGCATCAATCTATATGATGTATATGTCCATCCTGTTGAGGGAACCACTGTTTAGGAGGCCTTGTAAGCCGTAGAAGGCCATGCTCATGTCATCAGATTGTGAAAGTTGAATGACACCGACACCTCCTCCACTTACTCTACAAAGCAATAACGATTATGCCATTAGTGCTCAATATCAGCAACCCTCCTCCTACAATCGCATAGAAAACTATCATATAAACAATATCTGATAGTATTACTACTGATATACGAATTGACGGCAGTATCATGCCAGGATATACAACCATCATCAAAGTAGCAATTTATGAGTGGTGGAGGATGCAGGATGCAAGGAGGAAAGAGAGGCCCTGACAAGCACCGAGGTGGGATAGGTGGGTCCAACCGGAAGATATGCCTTAGATGATCAGATATGGAGGTGGAGATATCATGTTGTGAGGGCGATATTAAGAGGTGTACAAAAGCATCATTATTTGCGATATTGTAGGATGTGAAGGGTGTATTTATTGGGACCAGTTTATCGTCTATAGTTTAATCATAAGCATGATTAAAATCTGGGTCGCAAATACTCGTTTAGCTGGGTATCCACGTATTACAGAACATACTATTAGCATGATAAGTGGACAAAAAGCACAGAAACCACGGTGTATAGTTTAATCTAAAGCATAGTTAACTCATATCAATCATGCACAGCATATAACTATATCATACCACCTACCGCTCAATAGCTCGACCCAAGCCACGAGGAGGATGGCATGCTTGGAACGGTGTTAATCGGCCATCTAGGAGGTTAGATACGGCTAAAAGCTCAAAAAGGAAAGGGTTAAGGTCACTATAATTTTATAACACCATATCTGACTATCGATCATTATCGTATAGTCTACAGTTGAAGAATCAACACCCCCAAGGTCGTCGAAAAGTAAAATCCATCGGTGCTCACATCTTGTGTACTTTTTACATCGTCGTCCTATACATCAATATGAGCAACCACAACAAGAAGACGTTGGATGACATTAAGGCAGAGAGTGCTCAAGCCTGAGAAGGTAACGATAGTGATAAGAGTACATAGGTCAAAATCAAAGTCAAAGAAGACTACCCTGAGGCACTTCCAACAAGTGGATGGTGTCATTGCTAAGCAACGACTACATGACATCTCTGATAAACCATCAAGACGCTGAAGAACTACTCAAGGCTGAAACCAGATGAAGAAGAGGGAAGAAGGATGATGTGAACCTGACTCCTCCTCGGATGAGAGTGGTGATCCCGGAGTGATGATGATGACTCTGATAGTGATTCTGAAGAAGAATCTCTTATAGGCCGTAAGAAGAAGATTACTACTAAGTCCAACCAAGAAGTCCACCTCAACCCAGAAGCGTAATAAAAATGAGCGTTGGACTCTTAGTCGTAAGAAGATCGGCAACGAGTTGCTTTGAAGATCCTTGTGGTCTCACTTGGGAATCCTTCCGCATTGTTTGAGTTGAGTATATGCTCACAGTGTGTAAGAAGGATGCGGCTGAACAGCAACGTTACTACTTAAAGGGTATCTCCGAAAAGCAAGTAGTCTAGTGCTACCTTCGGCAAAAAAAATGTCCCTAGTGTGCCACATTTGAGTACTAGTAGGTGTCATTGGATCTTTTACTTACCTGCCTACAAAGTGTTCTGCTCTTTACAACCATGTCCTCGCCTATCTAATTGAGGGACATGCTCAATCTCGTTGTACAATTCACTCAACTCAAAATTATTTCTTTCGCTTACACCTCACTCATATTGCATAGAGCTTACGATATACTAGGGGCATCATACATATTCCCTGAAGGAATTGCTGTTGATGCCACTGGATCTTGTGTCGATAAGAATGCTCGTGATGTGAATCTATCAAAGCATAACAGTCCAAAAAGAAGGTAGGCAAGAGAACAGCACGCACTGATATGTAATACCGAAAAGAGGGGTTTAGATAAGATCTAAAAGGTGAATCCATCCAAAACTCAACACAATGATATCACTCACAGAACCGAACTAGCCACCATCTGAAACACAACAGCACTCATGGGCATACCACTCGAATACCCCCCATTATTATTACCATTATCATAATTCTCAACAATTTTAGGATGTGAATATGTAACCGTAGCAACAAAGAATAACAAACCAAACCTTGCCAAAAATCCCTTCAATATTTTAAAATTCTTTATGACAAATTTATCTAACTCAATTAATAATGCCAATACAGCAAATGCCAATCCATACAATCTTAATACCGTATCACGACGATGTCCTAAGTATGGATTGGATGTATTTGGTGCAACAAATTCAACACAGGATATATATACCAAATTTGCGGCAGTAGTTAATGCAATAAATGCCACGGTAACGGCCTTTAATAAACGCAATGCAACTAATATCTGACGAGGTGTGAAGCAACTACCAACTAACCCAACAATACCCCGTATTAGTGAAGCCAAGTGTGAATCGTCGTTAGGTTCAACATCAATATATTCTGTTCGTAATTTACGATTCAATCCAGATCTAGGGAGAAAGCGAAAGAGGGTTTAACATAAGTTGTGATAATTTATTGCATACATGTAATCAACACAATCATAACATACATGTTGATATTTGCATTTTTAGCACGAGAGGCTTTATGTGTTGCGTAATGTGGTATTTCACTTCGTGAATTAGTTGTGGCAGAGTCAGTTTGGGTTGGATGTCCTCGCGCCGATGAAGCCCATGTTGATTCATCTGCTGCTGTCGTACTCATATCAACTGAATAATCTTGAGGCATCTTGAAAACTCAGAGGTCAAAAAAATAAGTCTGATTCCAGCTTTTCCTGCTTTTTTTCTTTTACTTTTTTTCTTTTACTTTTTTTCTACTTTAGTACCCTTATCTGTACACTCGTCCAATAGTGTAAGCACAACATTAATACTCTTAGGAAAATGCCAAACTTGATTATCTTCACATGGATTGCTTTTCTGCTAGTTTTACCTGCTGATGGATTTACATTTAGCAGCACGAGGAGGATAGCACCAATCCTGGCGTCATCACCATCGTCTCTATCAACCAATAAAGACAAAGAAGAATCAGTAATCTGGGATAAAGTTACGGTTGAGTGGGAACTAGACTGCTATTCACGTCCTGTTCTTGTAAATGGGAGGAAAAAACTGTGGGAAATCCTCGTGACAGACTCGTCTGGGAGCATGAGGGTCTGTCGGTGTGTGCCTTCAAACAAGTGAGTGTTTCTTGCAAGAGGCTTATTTTTGTCTTTTCGCTCACTCTGTCTTCTGATTCACAATTCAGGGTGAATTCCCGTGAAGTCCGCCGTGTTGTGGAAGATATTATAGAAGAGAGCGAGGTCAAACCGAGCACAATTCGTTTTTTTCGTGGAGCTATGTTTAATATGGTATGTCCGGAGTCCTGGAATAACTGCTAAGTTTCTTGATGATTACTCTCATCTCTGCATCTTTTGTTTGATATAGATCAATATCGCCCTGTCAGAAATCGATGTTACCGCCAAGCCAAGTAGATGTACGTTTGCATTGGCGCAATGGATTGAAGAAAGAAATCGAGAGGTGTATCCGAAAATGAAAGGGTGAGTGCAACATGAAAATTCAGAATGAATTACGTCTCTTACCATCACTTTTTTGGCTAATAGCTATCAACCTAATATGATAGGGATTCGGGGTATCGGGGCAACATTTTTAGATATTCGAACAGCGGTCAAGCTTCCTGATGCATTAAGGGGAGAGAAATATGCTTTTGTTGGGCTACCTCTCTCTGAGTTTATTCAGGGGGGAGGAGTCAGTATCGAGAACGTTGGCGTCGGGCGATTGTGTCCGCTTGATGATTGTCTTCCTGCTGATTCGTTTGTACAGGGTGTTGTTATTCTTACCTCACGTGCTAAAGCCTTAGCAAGTTGGTTGGCTGGTACTGAAGTAGCTGGCATCAAGGCAGATCTAAAAAAGCGAGAGTTGGTAATGGAAACAGATATAGACAATCAGTATCTCATGGCCAAATTGAATGATGACCAGAGAAGAGAAGCTGCAAATTTTGAGGAAGGAAAGGATGCTCTCAATGGACTTCATTTTATAAGTGTTCAAAATGGCGAAGATAATGCGCCAGAGGGATTTTGGCTACTAAGAGAAATTCCTGATAATTTGTAATATCTATTGATGCACACCATAGATCGTGTTCGTTTTTGTATAGTCAGAATTTTAATTAGTCCTCATCAAACAATTTTTATTTTATTATCTCATCAAGTCAAGGTACGACTCATATTCAGGGTGATATTATATCTCTTCACAGGATAATTGTCGCGCTGCAATGATGTGTGTGGTGTGATCGTGGGAAATGGCGATACATTTAGGTCTCTTCACCAAGTCACCAAGGACAGATAGCACCTCATCAAATAACAAACCTATTCTTTATTATTAGGACATGCCAAAAGCCTTTCATCGTATATGACAAACATCTAACATAGCCAAATACTGTTGCAAATTATCTCTCTGGCTTCACAATTGCAGGAGTTCTTCATCCATTGCAAAGATACCCTCATCTATCAAAGCATCGTACTTGATATTCCTCAATTATATGAGCGGGTAGTGCAAATGAGTACAACAACAACAAGATATACTTTCAATCGTCAGACATCTTCTGACATCAACCATACACTCGGCATACATCTCAGCCGGTAACATATCGGCCGGCGTCGGTATATCTCTTGACTTATCACTTGCTCAAGCAAAGTGTTGTTGTGTAGTGCACCCCGGCACTTCCAGAATCACATCATCTCTTATGATTCTGATGAATACACATGCTTTCATTTATATCTGTACTTCATTTGGCGGCATATATCATGCAACATAGTCTAGGAAAGTCATCTGGGCAATCCTTCTTTGTAGCTTCCTCGTCTCAGCTACTATACCATACATGCACTAAACAAAAGGATTCGTCTCATCCTATTATTACACCATTGGCAACACAAACTTGACTGTGACACGCATGGCTCAATCGGTATCACCTCTAGAGATATCAACTAGTCTCTTCGTAGAGATCAATCTAGTCATTTCTCAGTCTTTGGCAGGTAAACTCGCTCAACTTAGGATTAAGTAGCTCAATATAGAGACCACTGCATGCCGGTTGATACCACAAACAGGTTCAACACATTATAGAGAACATCATCGTATCTCTAATACTGATAGTTCATCATCCTTGACGAACAGTTTGCACGTTCTTTTCATCTCAACTCTCGTTGGTATCCTCGATTAGTACCACAAGATAGAACACAAGATGTGTTCACATCATACTGACATCACCAATATTCAGTATTGAGGCATATTCCGCATATTGGTATTGAAACAAACAATGTCATCTCCCCTGACGACTAAAAGTCTCGGGTATACATACAACATACTCTTGTTGCCCTGTCCAACTTGACATAATTTTCACCAAAGATCAACACAATCTACTCAAATGTAACTCGACACACAGGGTCAAGTCTAATTCATATCTCAGGGGTACAATTAACTGACATTTCATCTTTGTTTCATCTTCTATCTTCGTGTGACGGGGTGTCACCTTAGAATCCATTCAGCTCGAATTCATTTCACATTTTGCCTTTGCCAATCATGCTCTCACTTGTTGAGATTCGCCAATACAATTCACAAGCCACTGCTTGTTTGTACATGTATATCATTTCCTGATACCCTAGAGCTGTAACAAGCTGCGGCTTGATACCATTCATGCTCACTTTCTTTATATGTATCAGAGGAGACGGCATAACATTTGCCTCTGATCTCCAAACTCTACTAACGTTTCACACATGACTTCCACTTTTATTACCACTTGCTTATGTCGTCAGTTCTAAACTGAGAGGAGCATAAACAAACGACTTGGATATACCAAATCTTGATTGACATAATCACGTGGCCAAACTCACATCTTTCATCTATCATCAATATTCAGTCTACGAGGTTGCTATCATCATTGATATTGCAACACCAGTCGTCGGAAGAACTTGGTGGGCGGATAGGCCACCGTGAGAGTTGTGCTTGACCTCATAGACATTGTGTGTAGGCGTCGTATATCATATATGAGCCATGCCTCACAAAGTGATGTGGATATACAACTTGTACTTCATAAGTTGTGTCTCGTCGAGTGTACAATCCGGATGGGAGAGTACTTCTGTGTCTCTCCTCTCATCTTTGGTATATTCTTAGAACTAAAACAACTTTCATATGCTCTATCCATACCTCATGCCAATACTTCCCGAAACTACTAGCCCTGCTATGTACATGTCGTCTATCTAGTAAGTTTTGACATATTTTAGTTTGGTATAGTTTTCATTCCGTGTGACAAGATACTTTTATCCGGTGATGTAATCTACTCTCGTCATTTCCCATTTCATATCATATGATGTGGAGAGAGGTGCTCAACATAATGGCTCCGTCACCATTTGCATTAGAAGAAACTATCTTTTGACATCATCTAAGGCACCGGCATACCAGTACTAGACTATAAGATGTCCATTGGTTCTCTAATAACGTGCTCTCAGCCTCGCATACTCGATGAGTATGTCGTTTTTCATTATCAACGAGAGAGGTTTATTTACAAGCAGAGCATTCAAACAGAAGACATGTCACGGAGATGATACCCCCTTACTTGTGCAGACAAGGATAGGGGGTATCTCCATCAACTAATTGCAATATGGTCCGACAGTGGAGGGGTACAGCGTGCCTTCGGGCCAAATGCGGATCTGATCTTCCTTTATTCCTCGGATACGGACATTTGGGAAAAAGAGATTGCGACTACTATTACTACTCAGAGATACAGGAGATGTCAGGTAGTCTCTGGGTCCAAACAACGCTGGTGCTCTTTTCCTGGTATCGTTACCTTAGATAAGTTGGTAGAATCCAGGTGGGTGAGTGGAAGGCCGGCGGATGCTCCCGAGTTTATGAATCTGCGGGAGATTCTATACACCGTCTCCATCCAGCGACGGGTCAGTCAGTTATTAACTCTATTATTATGCGGGTGTCCGGCCCTTTGTCAACCACTGCCACTGTTACCTATATTAAGGGCAAAGATGGTGATACGTTTGCAAGGGACATTGTAGAGAACATCGCGAGGGATCCGGCGGGTTGGGTGTGGGGCTATATGCAGTTCCTGGGTTTGAGTCTTGGTTTCAGACAAAGTATGATGGACTCTTTTGTACAGGAGAATGCTATTCTGGCTTCTAATGCTCGATTCGATCCTGATACTCTTAAATCGATCTCCGAATTCGCGTCCAGGCAAGGTCAGTTTCTTGATGATGTCGAAGGAAGGTTCGGTATTAGTGATGAAGAAGACTCAGAGGAAGAGAATGCTGAGGTGGAGGTCTCTATTGATGCTGCCGAACAATTGGCACAGACGCTGAGGGACACTGACGACTTAGAACTTCCGCAAGGTGATGGCGATGCTGCATCTAGACGTTCTGGCTTTAGTGGGTCTGCTGGTAATAGGTCACATCGTACCACAACCACTGCAGAATTTGCTATGAATCATCGGCAACGTGCTATTGAGATTTCGGAGGTGAAGGAGAAGAATGCCGATCTGTCAACGGAGAATAAGAAGCTTTCGGCCGATAAAGTTGCAATGCAGGCGGAGATTGAGAGGTTGCGTAAGATGAAGGCCGAGGCTCTCCGTGATAAGGCAAGGCTGGTTAGAACTTGAGAAGGGTAATGCTCCTGGCAATTTGCCGATGGGTTTGACCCTAATCCCAGTCCTGTTGATGAACCCTCCGAGTCTGCTCCTAATGAGAAGGACAGCGGGGAGGCAGTGTAGAGTGCGTCAAGACTTATATATGTTAAAGTGTGATATTAGTGGTCTGTACAATAGAGAAAGAGAAGAGAAAATGAATGAAGATAATAAGAGTAAGGAGAACCCTCTAAGGCTGTACGATCGATTAGAGCAGTCAGATGATGAAAGTACCACAAGCAATATGGGTGCTAACAACAACAACAATAACAATAACAACAACAACAACAACACCAACAACAACGATGAAAACAGCAACAATAACAATAACAATAATGGAGAAAACAGTAGCAACACAGTTACAGTAATGAAAACAGTAATCATCGCAATAGTAGCAACGGTATTAAAATTATTAATGGCTCTGAGCTGGAAGACTCATCTGTTAGTACATATATCTCCAGTGGTAGTTAGATCAGTGATGACAGTGTTTCACAAGAAGCATTGGCATTAGCAAGGATGGTAGGACAGGTGGAGGCGGTACCTCAAGTACAACAAGAGAATGTACCGGCCATCCCTGAAGTTAATGTTGGGCAAGAAGAGGAACGTCGGTACAATCGTGAAAGTAACAGCCGACGAAGGTCAAGCACTAGACAGTCAAGAGGTAGCCGTTTCGCTGCTTCTCAAGCCGCTCTATCTTTCAGGGAGCAGTTTAAGCAGTTTGATGAAGGGAACTGAAGAAGTACCGGGAAGCCACTAAGCCGTCGGTAGAAGAGAGGCTTCCATATGTCTCAGAGAGGTACCAGAAGACTGTCGGGTCAAGAAGAGGAAGGAGGAAGAAACTGGAGGCGTTTGCTGCTAAGTTAATCCTTCAGGACCGAGTTTCTTCCTCACAGGTACAGAAGGAAGTATCAGGTTTCCTCAGTTCCTGCAAGTATGGACATGCCCCCCAAGTGAAAGAATCCGACCTCATCCGCATACTCTTCGAGAACTTTAACAGCCTTGGGGTCTTTACCGGGGATAGTAAAATCTCGGCAGTGGACAAACTGTGTCGTGGTTTTAAGACAGATATCCTTGCCGGCTGCGAGGTACAATGTGATTGGCGGTTCGTGGAGGATGAGGATCGTAAGTTTCATAATCTCTTTGGTGCAGGGATGGACACTAAGAGTGTGGTAGGCTATAATACCACTGAGAAGACTGTTAGAGATCAGAAGGGTGGTACAGCAATGATGGCATTTGATCGATTCGCCGCGGAGGTCATGTAGTCGGGCTCAGATTTCACCAACCTTGGTAGATGGGTTTGGATGCTAGTGGGCTCTGGATCTAAGAAGACAATAATCTGTACGTGTTATCAATCTCATGAGCCTACTGGCAAAAGTGCTGGGTTTAGGGTGGGGGATCAACATGAGAGATATTTTGAGCAACGAGGGGAGACACGTGCAGTTCGTACTATGTTCTTCATTCAACTTATATCACAGTTACTGACGTGGAAGGAGAAGGGGTATGATATTATCCTGGTTGGAGATTTCAATGAGAATGTCTACAGTGGAAGAATTGCGAAGCGATTGGGTGAGCCTGACTTGAACATGGAGGAGCAGTGCTTGAAGTGTACCCGCAGTCCTCTTCCTCCAAGTCATATTAGTGGTACTACTCCAGTGTGTGCAGTTTATGCTACTGCAGGCATAGAGGTGGTGAATGTCTTTGTCCTCGAGCACCATGGTGGGGTTGGCGATCACCGTCTTATAGTTGCTGACTTCACATCTGTCAGTTTTCACAATGTTGGAAACTCATAAGGGGTTTGGGGATACTATTATCTGTCTGTATGTATGTATGTTTGAAAGTTGCCGTCTGATGTTTAAGATGGGTATCTTTTTTTGGTGGTATCTTTGAAAACATTGCCCAGGCTCGTGAATTATTACACAAAGGGGGAAGGGTTGCTTCCCATGTGCTGATATATCTATCACACCCATCGGCAATCTATGATAAATAAATCAATATTAGTTGGTTTATTACTGACGATAATGCGTTGACGTCTCACCAATCGTCATTATCACAACAATTCATCTTCAAAAAGTAGCATATACGTATTGTGTTGAACTTAAGCAATTGCTGCCATCGGCCATCTATTAATTTACGGTGTTTATATCCGTCGTTGCTCCCCATAATATTAATTTAGTTGTATCATTTAATAATGGTAATGATGATATAACTTCAAACATAACAAACGATCAACAATAATCCCCAGACAATAGTATAGTATAATGGAGATGCTGAATCCGAGAGAGCGCTATATTCAACAATGGAATGCTCAGTTTGCAACAACTAACAACAAAACTTTCCATCGATTCTTTCTTCAAGAATTAATAAGACCCAGTGGAAAATTGGTCAGGGGTATCAAGGAAATAATTGAGTCAGGAGGAAAGTATAGAATCGATGCAATGTTGATTGGGGGATGAATGGTACAAAATAATGTTACATTCTTAATTATATTAATATGTTTAATTGGAAGTACATATATCGATGTTTTTTTTTTAAATGCAATACATATTACTATATTTAATGTATATACAGCACATCAGTTACATCTCTTGCAAGTTCTTTCATTCTGCATCTTCTTAAACTTTTTATTTCTTTTCTCTTCATACTGTGTAATTTCTTCATACTTTTCTCTA
>Ga0214478_101522_pt1 | contig 11414 bp, 17 predicted proteins | sample M1_20Mar14CPVII9_2_FD_178001 | JGI IMG/M metagenome (GOLD analysis project Ga0214478, IMG submission 178001) | Marine eukaryotic communities from Monterey Bay, California, United States - M1_20Mar14CPVII9sort6BwellD7 | ecosystem: Environmental > Aquatic > Marine > Unclassified | place: USA...
ATGTCAAGGATGTTTAGGTTGGCGTGGAGGTGTTCGGAACTTTACACGTCGGTTAACAAATACCAGGAAAGTAAGCGTCGAAGATGAGAATAATAACATGCAAATTGAATTACGGTCAAAAGAAACATATTCCTTTGATAAATCTGGTGCAGTTCTTCCCGATCCAAATCAATGGGAACAGGAGAAGTATTCAATGGCACAATGGTACGTAAATGTATGATGAATTATAATTGCAACAATACTATATCATTGCAATTCAATGCTTGTATACTTCTTACGTTATAAACAATGATTAGTGATATGGTCTGGGATAGTACAATGGCAGGCCGGGCGTCAATTGAAGTATCTCTCCTTGAGTCTATTATACCCCACGATCGTAAAGAGTCAGCTCTGACACTGTTTCATGAGAATTCATATCAATTGAATGGTACGTGCATGTTATACTCATTACATTACAGTTTGTATCATTAGTTACATATTCATTTCAATGGTGTACACGGTTGCTAATATAACATTGCTCTATCTTTATCTAACCCAATGCTACACAACATGATTCAGGTATCCTCGATAAGGTAATGAGAGAAGAACCTCATCATGGAATGAATTGGTCACCAGCGTCAAAGAAGAACTTTACTTCTAATATTGACAGGAAGAAGGATTTCAGTAAGGTTTCAAAGGCCATGTCAAAAAGTACAGGAGATATTCAAGCATACTACTACTCTTCCTTCAAGAACACCGTGAGTCTCTCTCTCTTACTTTCTTCTTTAATCCATCTTCGTTCGTTACCAAACACCAATGATATCTTATTGCCATCTTTCTCCCTGCAGCGTGAGTACTTGAAACTAAAACGCACACCAAAGCACAAAGTTAGGGTGACAACAAGGAGCAGCTCCAGCGGCGCCAATAATAGTGGCGCTGCCAATTACACTTGTCGAAAATGCGGAAATGAAGGGGAACTACTCGTTTGTGATATGTGCCAGTCTATGGTTCATCTTCGTTGTGCTAGTCCTCCGCTTGATGCTGTCCCGACCGGTAGCTGGTTTTGTGAACACTGTGATCCCCACTGCTGAGTTAGACGGTCGATCCTTCCCATGATAGTTGATAGTAGTGTGTTGAGATATTAGCCATTCATTCATTTTGTACAATATGTCCATTATTTAAGTTCATCTTTAGATGTAGTACTAATATTGAATACTACTAATCCCACTGCATCAATGTTGTGACTGTTGATACTGACATGGCACTGATCCCAAAAATAACCACCTGAATGTTTGTATTTCTTCTCCACTTGGGTAGATCTTTCTGTAGCTTGTTTTGTATCAACGGAGGCATAACGAATGCCAACGGGATGCCTAATAGACTTCCCATCAAGCTCACAACCTTATCCAAGTCATTCATTGTTATCAACGCTATGATGGAGAGGCCAACAATAAGACAGCTTGATATCATGTTCCGTTTAATACCACTACTACCACCAACTTTTTCCGATGACAGCAGTCTTTCGATAGCGACACACACTATTTCCAATGCAGGAAAGTTTTGCAGTGGAAATGTAAACACCACGGCAAGGCTATATGCGAGTTGAACAGTTGTAGCCAAGGGTACTTGTGGTAAACTAACCGTCATCACCGTGCGCACGTCGTTGCCAAAACTCATCCAACACACCAGACCAAACAATGTATAGAAAGTGACGATGCCGAGAATTGTCTTGTGGTATAGATCAGGAAACTTTTGCCGGTCTTCTGGTGTATACACAGACTCTTGTAATGGTATCAAAAGAGTAATCGAGCCCTCAAACAGCAGCACTGAAGTACCCAGAAAGAGGAACCAACCATTTGGATTGAAAGCAGGGAGCGACTGAGCTCTGTGTACAACCTCATGCCAAAAGGATGGAGAGTTAGTCTCACCAATCTCATTGTATCCCATTCCCTCGGCTGCAAACCAAAGACAGGTCACCAGTCCATACAATATGAGGATATTTGCCAATAAGTTTGTCACTGTCAATCTTCGGATGTCTTTTATAAAGCTCAACGGTATCTGGATAGCCATCATTAATACTAACGTCAAATTTGTTGAAATATCCCAATTGAATAACATTTGTGCAGACGAGCGTAGATTCTGAGGAACGAAGATGAGATATGTAAGACATACACCGCTTTGCATCAAAGTTATGCCCACTTGAACTAACTTCTCTCCTCTTATTCCAAATGCCATGTAGGCTAGTTCAGGATAGGATAGTTTAATCCGTTTTCTTAGTCTGATTGCACATCCACTGTTGTTCATTGATAATCTTTTCTTATTCAATCGATCACTCTCAGATTTCCAGCTTTCCAATAAACAATTACTACTCCACAGAAATAGCATGGTTGATAAAAATAATACTGGGATTGCAACTATATATCCAGCCCCTGCAAACCCATGCGGTAGATATAGAATAGCGGGTCCTACCATGCCCTTAATAATGCCGAGTGAAGCAGAAACTAACGAACCTCCGCCTCCAGCAGTGTGTGGATCTACAGACTCTGCTTCTGATAATTGTGACTGATATTGCTTTTGTTCATCAATTGCTTCTTCTTCTTCCTCACCCAAACTGGGCAATCTACCCAATAGCAATCCTTCCCCATCTCTACCACTTTCATTATCAACAAAATCATCTCCAAATTGTAGATGAGCTGAATAAACACTAGCCTGCCAATGTTCTAACGATTTATCAAGAGCTATTACTCGTTCAGCCCATAGCTAAAGTATCATGAGGTATATTATATGATTAGATTAGACTGAGGAGTAAATTATGATGGACAATATATTATATCAACTCACCTTTAAGGAATCCAAATTCAACGAGGACAATCTATCTGTTACCCTTGATCTTACCTGATGCGCGTTACCACAAGATTATGATGATGAAGAGAGATGATAGTTAACTTCCGTTAGTACTTGTGGGTTGCAAAAGCAATGAAATAAAGACATAAGAAGGCCATATGAAGCACTCAAATCACCGAGACTTTATGTTAACATACGAGTTCACGCAACAAAACAACAAACGCGGACTTTCCTGCCGAGGTGTACGCTTGGATAATCCAAACTCTCTCGCCAATTCTGGAAGATGCGCGTTTCGCAGTTTACGAGGAATAAGAGGAGATAGTAACTTTTGTAAGTATATCTGGTTTGCAAAGGCAATCAATAAAGGCAAATTAAGTTCATGTGAAGTAGACTAATAATCGAGACTTCATATTGAACACACGAATTCACATGATCAAACACATCATAAAACACTACTTTCCAGCCAGTCGACCAGCGTCTTCACCGGCGGTGTATGTACTTAATGTCGGTGCTTTTTTAGATTCTATAGATCCATATCCTGCTGCCATTATAAGTTTTAAGTTGCCCAAGTAAGATATGTTTTGTATGTATGTTTGTTAGTTTGTATGCGCAAGATATTTTGATAAGGTTACTTTGGTAGAAGGAGAAATTAAGGCAATATAAATACTGATCTTCTTATATTGTTGAATGCTTAAGAGTGGTCTACCAATATAACATCTCATCATCAATATGTAGTCGTCATCATCATCCCTCACTCCTCACACCTTTCTAACTTTCAAAATTCAAAAATTCAAATTCATTATTGATTGCTAATTGCTAAAATAGGTATGCTCTTACGATAGCTCAGATCACTAAGATCTCACCTTACAATATTATTAAATGAAAAATGAAATCACAACCATTCAATCAATATCATCATAGCAAATAACTCATGGCCTTTACACTACCACACGTTAATACCAATACCGTTTCCTGGGGACCTTCCTCGTCAGATACAGATGCTAATGATGATGCATCATCTCGCTTTGCTCACTTGCCATACGCACCATTTGGCCGAAGTGATAGATTAGGTAGATGTGCTGACTTTACCACCCAATCGTTTGCCCGTACAGGTGATGCTACTGCTGGCTACTTTCGTAATGCACGATCACGTCATAATCAAGAATCTAATAAGAATTTGGAATTTCAATACAAGGTTGATGCCGAGGTGAGTATTATTATGTTTTGGTCAATTATTTTATATCATTTTTCACCATAAAAATGCTCACATCTTATGCATACACCCTCTATTGCAAATTTAATATACACAAAACTAATTAACAGGAGGAAAAGGAATTTCAATTGGTTGATTCGAGTAAAGTACAGAATGGAGCAGGTGGTGCTCCCGGCGGTAAACGCTTTGTTCCCCAAGCTAAACGTCGTGCAAATGCTGCCCGTCTGCGTCAATTAAATGCCCGTAGAAATGATCAACAGGGTGCAAATGTTGGACGGTATGGATTAAATAGTCAGCCACAGAGAACTAAGTGGGGACGGTATGTTCATATGTTTATTTTATGTATTGTATGGTTGTTATCATCATATCAAGGTGTATTAAGTTCTCACCCTTAAAAAATTTATTATTCACATATCATATTATTAATATTATAGTGGAGGAGGAAGAGGTGGTCGCGGTGGAAGAGGGGGACGTGGTGGTCGTGGTCCATGGCGTGATCGTATTGATCGTCAAGCTTCAGTATCCGTCCGTCCTGATTGGCGTCGTGTTGAGGAGGTTGATCTTAGTAAACTATCCAAGGGTACCTCACCTCTCTCTGGACTTGTTGATAATTCACCACCCAAGGCTGTTGAAGACTTGACATGGTGCGGTTTCTTAGACCAATACAATGAGCAATATGATAAGGTATCTACACGCATACCCGCTCCATTGAAACGTATTGAGAATAAGGAATTCTACCCAGTAACTACGACTGATGATCCTGTTATTGAGAAGTTGGCAATTGAAGGCAAGGGGACTGTTTTTGCAACTGATGCCATCTTGGCACATTTAATGACATGTCCACGATCCATCTATCCTTGGGATATTGTTGTTCAAAAGCTACCCACTGGTGCATTATTCTTTGATAAGCGTGATGCATCTCAGTTTGATTACTTGACTGTACACGAAACAAGTAATACGCCGCCTCAACCTGTGCGTGATAATTCCAATGAGGAGGATGCGATGAATTCACCTGAACGTTTAAGCTTGGAAGCTACCATGATCAATCAGAAGTAAGTTATAATGTCATTGTGAGGATTAGAATGTTTTGGTATGTGTTGTGTCCTCTTCTAACCCACATCCTTCCTCTAGCTTTACTCAACAGATTCTGCGCAGTTCTAAATATCGTACCAAGTTTGATCACGAGAATCCCTTCTTTGACGAAGACGATGCCGACGGTATGGAGCCAGCATCAGTGGCCTTCAGATATCGTAAGTTTGAACTAGGCGACGATATTACCATCGTTGCACGTACGGAACTACACGGACTTGCCAAGGATCGTAAAAAGGCCGACACATCCAAGATTGTTACCAATATATCGGCTAACAAAAAGAAGAAGAAAGGGGCAGTCAACCCATTGGATGTTCCCGAGGGTGATCAATACATGACATGCTATGCATTGAATGAGTATGATCCCAACTTCAAGGCCGGTGCCCCTCCAAGCCGACCAGGAACATCCATTAATTGGAGGGAAAAGATTGACAACCAGGCTGGTGCCGTATTGGCATCTGAGTTGAAGAATAACTCCTTCAAACTTGCCAAGTGGACTGCTCAATCCTTGTTGGCAGGTGCTAGTCAAATGAAGATTGGTTTCGTATCACGCAAAAAGGCCAAGGACTCGTATAATCATGTCATTCTGTCGACACAGACTTACAGACCTATGGACTTCGCTACACAAATTACATTGAATCAAGGCAGTATGTGGGGTATTATGAGATTGTTCATTAAATTGTTGGATAGAGAACCTGAGGGTAAATATGTTATTATGAGAGATCCTAATAGAGCAATTGTTAGGATTTACGAAGTCCCAGTCGGCACATTCGAGGAAGACGATAGTGACGATGACAGTGATGATGACGAGGAAGAAGAAGCTGGTGAAGAGGCCGAGGAGTAAACATATATATTAAGCTTGCTTAAATGTTTTAGAGTTTGATGTTTACTGTTATATTATGGTGTCTATAATTTCATGTTATTATCAGATATCCCCGGAAATTGTCAGCAGTTATGAGTTGTTCAAGTGTTGTTCAAAACAGCACATATTTGCGTCATTCATTCCAAATGTCTACCATCTAAAAACCTGTATATTGCACTACATTGTAGAAGAGAGATTGAGCGTCTACAGCTCTTCCTTTTGCTGCTCTTCTTTAACCTTTTCATCCAAGGCTTCTTTTATTGCTGCATCTTCATCCACAGACTGTTGTCGTTGCTGCTCCTCCATCTTCCTGGTTTCCTTCTCTTTCTCTCTTTCTTCTCGTTTCTTCTGCATCTGTTCTCTTCTTTCAGCCTTCTTCCTTTCTTCTTCTTCGCGTTCCTTAGCCTTTTGTGCCTTCATTGCTTCTATTTCTTCCTCAGACTTTAGTTCAAATCTTCACAGACATGGGTAGTTGAGATATGAGCATAGTACAAGACTTTCTATGCACTACAAATCTTAGAGACTTACCCTTTCTCAACCATTAATGCATGCATTTCTTCCTACATGCAAATGAGAGTGAAGGTTGATGCAATGTTTCAATAAAACAAATCACATGTATAACATATGCATATCACATACCTTAGTTTGATATTCACTCAATACAATCGATTCCAAAGGAACCAAATCATCTTTGGATATACCCTCATACACAGTCATAACAGCTTTTCGACAAGAGATAAACTTGACCTCTACATTGCGATATGATTCAGCCTCGCCATCCTTTAAAAATGATTTAAGTTGAGGCATTTTATTTAGAGCTCACCCAGAGCTTCTATTTTTGCAAATAGCTCTCCATTAACGATGGAGAAGAGTAGTGTAGCAATACATAATTTTATGATTTGCAGTAGTGGCAATGATGTAAAAGTAGATATCGTTAAGTATTGTAATACAATAATTAATTCAGGGCGGTGAGATGTACATTTCACCTTGGCGAGAGGCGAGAGGAGAGAATTTATTGATGAGGAGAGGTACGGTATCCTATCAGTAAAAATGAAAATGACCGGACCAAGACTGTCATCATTTCGCAGAACGAGTTGACTGTTGCGCCCGTAGTTTGACAACGAACAAGAAGAACAAGGTGTAGCCCTTCAGCCTATTGTTGTACTTGACTTCGGTTACATTGCTTATTGACAGCCGGTATTTACGGATTTGGAGCTATTTGTAGAGTTTCTTTCATTGCAACAACAACAGTAACAATACGTTTTTAACATATTATAAACACAACTGCCACTGACTATCCAAAGGCAGCTAAACCATGAAGATTTGCGCCTCATGTAATAACACACTACCTCCATCAAGCTATAGTAAGAAACAATGGAAATCAAAACAGTACGAGAGGAGGTGTATCGAATGTATCGAGGCCAACCGGTCATGTGCCGGAACTCCCATCTCTCTCCCATCGATTGCAGGCACGGACACAACATCAGTTACATCATTGAGTGACACTCAATTAACATTATTTGGTGAAGCTGATAACGTTCCAAGTTGTTATATATGTTTAGAGGAGTGTCCTGATATAGATGGAAAACCTTTAGTACGTGATTGTTCATGTAGGGGTTCCGATAGTGGATTTGCTCACATCTCATGTATAGGTGAGTTGTATATATTTGATTTTGTTGTTGATTGTGTGGTGCCTTAATATTTAATTGCTTATAATATCTCATCATTACAATTACACCCACAACTTTGTCATAAACATTCTACGTTGTTGATTGATTGTTATGCCTTAATTTAATCTCTCAATAATGTCTCATCATTACAATTACACCCACCACTTATTGTCCAGCCAACTATGCAGCACAAAAGAGTAAAAATTGGGACAAACGACGGCATGATATGTATCAACTAATTCTGCCATGGAAGGTCTGTGCCAACTGTCATCAGCCATATCAAAATGGGCCGGCAGTAGATATGGCTAATGAATTTATTTCCTATGTTAATGATACTCATCCTGACGATCAAGGATTGCTAGTTGCCGCCCTTAAGCTTAAGTTGGGTGCACTAGGCGAATATATTTATAGACAAAACATGTCTGGTAATTCAAGGTGAATTAAAAGTTGAGGCTACCGATACTGCTAATAAGTTACTTTCCTTGATTACACAAATGAGGTTAGATAATTCCTCAAGGGGTGTATCATTAAGAATACGTCAAATAGAAGCGTTTGTTTATCTTGACCTTGGTCAGATTTGTTTCTCAGAGAAGACAAGTGATAGCGCCAGAGAGGCTATAGGGCACTTTGAAAAGTGCCGACGACTCTTCAAAGCTATGGATAAGAATGCACCTGGCGTTCAGCAAGGGATCACATGTGCAGAGAATAGTGTGGCCGCTACTATGTTACGGTATCAAGATGAGGGGTGTACTATCACCCTGGAAGAGAAGCTGAAACATAGCCGCAGGATGTACAAAATATGTACAGGGGAATATGGACATGAAGATGCTGAATCGATAAAGGTGGGGACTAACCTCGCCATTGATCTCAGGAATGCCAAACATAGTGTGGAGGCATTGAGATTGCTACCGCAATTAGTCTCCACAAGTAAGCGAGTGCATGGTGCAGACCACAGTCTTACGAAGCGTGTCGAATCAACGTATCAACAGTATAAGATACGAAGGGTATTGTTCAAATCACAACGAGGAGGATGGAAGCACTACCAGGCTATTAGATACGAAGATGACTTTGAGAATATTGTAATACAAGGTCCACTGGGTGAAGTTAAAAAGGATATGGTGACATTCACTGTCCCATCGACAGCAGTTCTTCCATCGCTGGGTACGCCTGTAGTTGCCCATGGATTAGAACCCTACAGTAATCATAATGGCAAGATTGGAGATTTAAGGTCCTGGGAGAAGGATGCAGGAAGTTATGAAGTTGTTTTTGAAGAGAAAGATGTTTGGCCTTGTTCGCTGAAGCCTAAGAACTTTCATATTCTTTTTGATTTGGGAGACCCGTGAGTCTATGCAGCAGACTATAACAGTTCATATGTTAGGTATGTGCTTAATTTAGGGAGCTTTGGATAATGAACCTAGTCAAGTTCCTAGCTTATATCATAAAAGTCTCTCGCATGTTGTCAAACAATACTGGACCCCCCTTACACTATTATGGTTTATCCGATCGCAACGTTAATCCGACCATAAGGGCTGCCGCTACAGCCAATCCTGGAACTTGATTGACCATGCCAAAGTGTTCTGGGAAAGAAGGATCTAATAGAACTGCTCCAGCACGTGCCCCAAGGTACAAACCACCAAATCCTTTCACACCATTCGATAGACTGCGGTAATTCTTATCAATAAGAATCCTTCCATTTTCTGTAGCCTCCTTCAAATCAAATGCGGTAACAGCGCCCAAGAATGTATAAATAGGAAAAGCTCGTGACAAACGACGGCTCGTCCAAGAAGGAATGACCGCGATTGGCATATTACACACAGTCTGGGGGATAAGAAGTTGTTAAACAAAGGTATGAGATGATTATCAAAGACGAAATATCATACATCAACAAATATTCCCACATCCTTTCCTCACCTGCATTGCTGTAAAAATCAACATAGACGACGCGACAAGTGAATACTTGACCTGCACTGGATCATTGACATCCTGTGGAGATATGCTAACGATAGCTTTCGATACCCCATCACCGATTCTTTTTGGCCAGGTAAGAGGATTGCGGCTTTCCTCTGGTAAAGATTGTACCCAAACTGCCGCACACAAAGCAGCAGTGCTTATGAACCCTAGCCCCAACCGTGCCTGCATAATTCCATTATAACATTGATGACTAGCGACAGGATTCGTACCAGGTATCTTGGTTACAACATCAGCAAATCGCACCCATAACGAAGATGCAACACCAGTAGTTGCCAGAGCCAAGTTTTGTCTACGAAAAGAGGGAGAGCTATCACCCAAATCTATATCATAAGAGAGAAAGTTTTATGCATAGATAGATGATATCATGTAAGAGTGTCAAACGATACATATACAAGATATGTGCAAGACATCACAAACTACTCTCACCCTCCCAGGATTGAGCATTTGATTCACTACATGTAATGGAAAGACTTGCAAATGAACCAAAAATTAAAGCTGCGGCAGACATAGCACCCATCCGAGCAAAGACTGGATGCTGCCAACCTTTATATGATGTGAGAGATAAGTTGATCATTAGAGATTAGCACATCAAACGTCCCATCTCATTATCAAAACTCACTAGGCATTAAGGCACCAGCAGGTTGATTATCTCTAATTGTAGTATAACACATTGTTGCCCATGCAGATGATGTTGCTATACCACCAATTGCATATAACTTTGACAGCATTTTGGTGCATGGTCGTCCACTCTTACACACCGGTGCCGCACCACCGCCCCTGGTAGTGACATAGTTCGGATGGCATGTGATATCAATATTAGTTGACGGTACTGATAATTGTTGCGACCTTTGGCGGCCAATTGTAGCCCGCTTCACTCCAATGATAATAGGTGAGAGCAAACTAGTACGACTTGACATCAAATTCATACTTTGATGGGCGGCATTGCAAGTTACAGCAACAATGGACGCCAACATTAATAACACACGCATTATAATATCTTTTCCTCTTCTTTCAATTTACTTTGCTGTCTATTTCAGTAGAGGAAGAATGATCACTGAGAGAGAGGGGTATATTAGCAGCTTCAGTATTCAGTTGATGGATTAGATTTTGGAGGAAGGTCAAAAAATATACGATATACGAACCTACGGGAGACGGTATCTTTGTTTGAGATTCAGATGTTCAGTCAGTATTAGTGTATTATTAGAGCATTGTAGTAATGTTTGTACTTTCATATCTCATCCTTGCTTGTACCACTCGATAAGGGCATCTGAGCTTGAGAGAACACTGTTGTTTGAAACAGTTTATGTATGTTTAGGACTTAATTTATTTAGGGAAAAGGACTTTTTGAGTACGGTCTTCCACATTCTTCCTGTATAGGAGGAGACAGTGAGATGATCACTATTATTTGTTTCGCCATCCCTTACTTCCATTCTTCTTACGTAAACTCTTTTCCTTCCTCTCTTTTGATTCTGTCCCTTCATCATCATTCACATTCTTTGCTGCTGCATCACTCCCATCTTTCTTTTCCTTATCTAAAGGACTGTTACCATTGGTACTGCGCTTGCCACCAAATTCTGGATTATGACTAAACTTACAGTTGATTCCATGTGGACATTCTCCCCTTTGGTATGCATAACACATGTTCTTCTTTTTCATATCCAACTTATCTCGCCCTCCAATCTGTTTCGATTTATCATTACGCATCTTCTTACATACCTCACATCGTTTTGGCTGTTCTTTCCATCCCATATCTATATGTTTCTGTTGTTGTTCTACAGTGAAGATA
>Ga0214478_101524_pt1 | contig 11412 bp, 10 predicted proteins | sample M1_20Mar14CPVII9_2_FD_178001 | JGI IMG/M metagenome (GOLD analysis project Ga0214478, IMG submission 178001) | Marine eukaryotic communities from Monterey Bay, California, United States - M1_20Mar14CPVII9sort6BwellD7 | ecosystem: Environmental > Aquatic > Marine > Unclassified | place: USA...
GCCACTCTTGCTATTGATTAAGTATCAGTGGCTGGTACTTGCTATATGGTTAGAATGAGAATGAGAATAGATTGGTATCTGTAGATGAAGAGGAGATCACTCGGGTATCGGCGAGAGATATGCTAGAAGAAAAGATACACATGATATGGTTAATAAGGAAAGTTAAACGAGTATGTACTATGATCTGCTTTTCTATTTCTAAACATATCTCTATCTTATCTAATTAGTCCCTATTTTGCTATACCCGTCGAAGTGTACGCTCTGTGCTATATCTCTCTCTTGTCTAGTCCTCCGACATACCCCCAATCCGATAACGACCATTAATGCCAAGGCCTTGTCATCACAGTCTTCGTCGATATCAATGAAGTAACAATCCTTAATCGGAGTGACCCAGTTCTTATGGACCTTAACAATTGTCTTGCCATTCTCCTTGACAGTGAAGTCATGATCGAGAATAGCTCCATGGATCTGCCAATCGCGATCACCACGAACTTTCACGACAAAGTTATCACGAACCACTCCAACTTCACGCTTCTTAATCTTGGCAACCTCCTCACCATTACCATCTTCAATCTTCATGGTATCACGAAAACGAAGCTTCCGTTCTTGGACTTGATACAATACCTCTCCATGACGAGATGAACGAATGTTAAAAGTCTCACGAGCACGAAGGACTTTATTATCGACATAGTACTTGGCTTTACCTGGTCCATGCCCTCCACGACGATGAGATGCCTCCTTAATCTCAAAGTCTTTACCAAATGTTAGTAGTTTCTCACGCATGACAAATGTGTTGTTACCATCATCGTGACTTGTGTAGCTACCATTGGAAGAGCAAGATGAGGAGAAGGATGATTTGGAACTGCTCTTGTGACTAGAGTGTGACGACTTGTGGCTAGAATGAGAGCTCTTGGACGAACAAGAAGATGTTACAGAATCCTTTCCACATGATGATTTGGTAATACTTCCATGACGACTGCTGCGGCGGTCTTGACGGTTCTCACGACGAGCTTGACGGCGTTCTGCAAATCGACCCATGATGTGTTTTGTTTTTTATTGATATATGAATGTTGATGTTTGGTTGTCAAGCTGGATGCTTTTGTATTTTATGAGACGAAGAATGATGTACTACCATTGTCAAAAACAGGATTGATACATCATTGACGATGTGTGTACCAATCCTGATATTTGATAATTGATATCAGTTATCAGATCGTAAAATTTACATCATATCGATAGCATTGCAATGTATGTGTGGTGCTAGAAGAGACTGCTACCATATGTACATAATAACAATCCCATTATTCTATCCGTAGTATCAAATCGGGAGCGGCTCTTGGATATATATTGTTTCATGATTAGTATATCGCCACATATCCACATCCATCATCAAAAGGCAAAGATCTGTAGTGAGCAAAATCTTTCGGTATCCGGTAGATCAAACAACTACAATCAAAGATGACTAGCGTCGCTTCGCTCCACTAGCTGCTTGCGCAGTAAAGAAGTTCTTATGAAGTACTTCGTATTAGTGTTCTCGTTCTTTATCTTCTTTGTAGTAGAGTTGAACGATTGTTATATAACAAACGAGAACACTGATTCAACTAAGGCATGCAGTATATTGCGTTGGGGAGGACGGTCAAGCTCTAGTAATATGATGGCACAAATATGCCGGAAGAATGTATGCAAGTGGAGGCAAGATAGCAATCATGGTACAATAGAATTCAGCAATATCAATAGTATTACAATCATTATATTCGAGCTGACTAGGGGAAACTATCTAATATTGCAATACAAAACACATAAAAAAAGTAACGACGATAACGACGACACCAAAACATCACCTCAGTACTAACAACTGAAACATCATGAACTATTATCTGATTAGGATTGCTTTGCTTATGATGGCTATATCTACTATTACTGCCAATAAAACAGATGGAGTTAGGAGTAGTGCAACATCATCTCCTATATCTTTCACCAGCAGCGGTGCAGCATTTCTTCCTCGAGGGGGATATTGTATGCATTCCTAAAAAGAGGCAACATCAACATCACCTAAGAACGAAATACCAATGCAAAAGATCAGTAGCAATATATCTTCTAATAAGCATCCATTACTAAGTTCTGAATCGGCTATTAAAGCAGCAATTACTCGAGCTAATCGTCTTAATAATCATGAATCGTCGGCATAAGGTATCTCCTTGTAGGAGTAGCTTTTGTAGGAATTGTAGAAGATGTTGTATATACTGTATATGAAATGAAGTTGTGAAGTGAGTGCTGATAAGTTTTTCAGCAAGGTAATACTAAAACAAAATAGAAGACGTATGAGTGTAGGAATAAAGAAGATGCCACTCAACTAAACTTAGATAGACTCATCATCAGTTCTCAAACTTTCATTTATTCATTAATGCACACCTACCTTATCTACTATCTATCTATCTATTCTATCAAAACAACAAGTTATTTACCACCAATCAACATTGTATAAGCATACGCAGCCAAAACAGGGATACCAATCATAAGTGATCGTTTCAACAAACTCTTGCCATCCTTCTTAACCTTTACCATACCAACTTCCTTCTCAAAGAACTCTTGTCTAATACGATCATTGACAACCCGATGTTTATTCAAGGTACCCTGATCAATACTCATTTGATATACGTCAGCCATGGTATTCTCTGGAGTACCAATAATAGTTTGTGGATCAGGATCAACCAAGTTTGGTAACATGTAATGCAATCCACTTCGAATGATACCCTTTAACATACTCTTCATTTGTACTTTTGTATCAAAGCAATACAAATTCAATGCAATGTCAGACAGAGCATTACCCTCGGGTACACGATCAATCGTATATTGAGGCAATACCTTGTCCAAGTCATCATTATACTTTTCCAGCAATTCATACAACTTTTGTGCGTCCCTTAATGCTGTGTTCATTCCCATGCCAATACTTGGACTAGTAGCATGTGCCGAATCGCCCATTAGTACAATCTTACATTCCAAACTTGAATACTTATTACAATGCACTTGTCCAGTACGATTCCAACGTTGATTTACCCATTGTGTTGCCCAATCTAAATATACTTCCTCTTCTAATTGAAATGCTTTAAAGTTCTCTTTGAAGTACTGAGCTACAATCTTGGGATCATCACTCTTCAAATCAGCACTAACACCATCCTTAAAATGATTACGACTAACACCCATACTCAAATTAATCAAATTCCCAGTCTCGGGCAATACAATCCCATTAAAATTTGGTAAACATCCCGGTAAAAACGATATACCACTTGGACTTAAACACTCTGGACGTTGGATATGCACTGCCTTGAATGTATTAAATATATCATTAACATGTAATTCAAAATCATAATGACGTTTGAGTAATGCTTCACGGACTGTTGATCGTATTCCGTCTGCACCTACTAGTAAATCATATGGAATATATTCCTCCTTGTTGGTAATTTTAGAACGGATTAAGACACGTTGATTTGAAGAATCGACATAGAGTAATTCTGTATTGTATTTAGATGTATAATTACTTGTATCTTGTAAATTATCCTTGGCATATCGAGCCAATGCCGCAACAATGAAGTTACGATCGACAATGAAACCTTCTGGTATTTCCTTCGAGTTTTTATTCTGACTTCCCATTGATAACTTTTTAGAACCAATGAAGATACTACCCTCTGTTAACTTAACACCAACATTGGATAGATAATTCTCATATAGGCCGGGTATAGACCGGACAGCTTCTAATCCATGTCCTGCCAGTCCAATCATCCAGGAACGATGTGATTGTAATTCTTCTTGGTTTAGTTGTCCGAGATCATCTCGTGATTCGATTAGTGTAATGTCATAAATGACACCGGATGTGTTGGAAGATGATTTGTTACGATGATGAAGTAGTGCTTGGAGAAGCAGGCCCGCTGGTCCGGCACCGGCTATTACTACTCGACGTGTCGTTGGGTTAGCGTTAGAAGGTGGACGACACATGATATGTTTTATTTATTTTTGAGATATAATTTCGAGTATGTTTGTATCGGTTTCTATTGCAATGCTACACTGTTATGTTTTATATGAACTAGATGATAACATGTTATGTGCTACTACTGAGTCAATATATGCCGCTCTATTGGTGTGATATTAGAGTCTTGCACCATGATGACGAGTTGTTGATCGATGAGCTGGCGTTTCATGTCATTGCTCTAGTGTCTCGGTATCCTTTTTCTCTCCGTCCCTCGCCCACCTATCCTTTACTATTGCTCTTTTGATTTGTCCACTGGCGGCAATACAATACATCATATCCCTACCATTACTACACGGCAATGAAGTGTACTATTCTCCTATCTGCCATTCTATTTGTTTGTACAACTCATGCCTTCTCAACACACAGCAGGATACCAACACAACAACAAATTATACACTCATCAGCAACATCTCTCTATGGAAAAGGAAGACGTGGCAAACTAGCCAACAATGTATCATTAGATGATGATGGTAATGTGAAACTTATATCGAACAAGCAGAAACAAAAGCTAGGTAATAGTTCAAATAAGGGTAGACGAAGTAAGTCTAAAGATAGTGGAAGTGGAGAGATATCACCTCTGTTAGCAGAGTGGGCAAAGGAAAGTGATGATGATACCACAACAACTTCAAGTAGTGCATCTTCATCATTTGATAATACAGCTGCTCTATCCAAATCTGACATCTTTACTTCCTTCGACGACTCATCAAACTCAAAGAAGAAGAGCAAAAAGAAGTCCAAACAAGGTGGAGCACTACTAACACAAACACAAATCACACAAATGGATGAACTATTAACACAACTGACTGATATGATATCAACAACGAATTGCAACGTACAAGATATAGTATCAAAGATATCATCATTAGTCACACTAGGTAATAAATTCGGTAACAATGATTCCATACTATTACCAACATTAAAATCAATACTGTCAACTAAACCAAAGGGTGATGAAAATTCACCAAGTTATAGACTAGCATGGGTAGGAAGCGACGCAGCAATATGTCATATTGGTACATCATTACATAAAGTACCATTGGCACGATTACAAGAAATGTATATAGTATTGGGATATAATAAATGGGAATTATTAGAAGTTATTCGAATTTTGGGACCTTTTCCAAATGTTAGGAATACATTAAAGGGTGAATTGAAAGTTAAAAAGATGAATTCGAGTGGTATTTCGAACACTGGTAAGGATAGAGAAGGAGTACGTATGGAAATTAGTTATAATTCAATGGTAGATGGTACCGGTAAGGAGATATTGGCAGGGAAAGAGGACAATGTAAAGAGAGTTGAATTAGATGTTTGGTTTGCTAATGAAAAGGCATTGGTTTGTACTGTACCAAATACTGATGGGGATGAAGATGGAGATCCTTTGAGTAGTGGAGATGGAAGTAATTTGTTATTGTTTCTAAAGGAGGATGATTTAGATGAATCTCTGGAGAAGTTACGTGCTGCATAGAGAGGTGAGTTGGTCTCTTCGTGGAGGAAGAACACATCATGTGATACACAAGCTAGTATAGAAGAACAAGTAACGTTTAATATGCTTCTTTATTAGCTGTTATTCTTTCATGCATGATAGCCTTCTACAATTCTTCTTTTCTACAGATATCTACTTATACAATATCACTACTTCGGTTAAGATTCCGAACTTACAAGAGGTATGGAAACCTCATACTCACCCACTCATCATCTCCAACTAGCTGATGATACTCCCTTACTCGGAATCATCAAAGACGGCACTTCGAAGAGAATCAACAGCACGGTATGCCAAGTAAGCAGTACCAGCCAAAACGACATTTGTCATTAGACTACCCAAACTTAAACTGAAACTAACACCATCCTTAAGTGAGTTAACTAACATACCACCAAGTACACCAGCATTCACGGCCTTCTTAACTGTGCTATTGCCACCACGAGTGACCATGGCATAGTATGCACCAATGCCTAGTAAACTAATGGCACTAGCACAGTCTGACAAGATGGGGATCTTGGCTGACACGGAGTTAACAAGTCCTAGTACGGCTACGACGGTAGCGAATGAACTTAGTAGTTGTGGGGCGATGTTGTGGATGGATGGGTCACCACCGGCTGATCCATTACGGATAGCAAATCCAGAGACGAGTGCTGTGATGATGGTATCACGGAGAGGATTGGCCGATCCAATAGCACGTGCGGCGACAAAGTTGGTAGCCTATAAGTATGAGTACATATCATATGTCAAGAAAAGTTAGAAGTATATATCATATGTCATAAAATGAGATCACAAGATATACTACTTACCGTGGCAGCAGTAATATCACTCTGAGACAACTCATTCTCGTCACTGGCCAATGCACTCTTGGCAAGTGATAATGCCTGGAAGAGAATATATGTCTTGGCAACAGTAGACATCATAAAGGCAGGGATACTAAGTGCAGTAGCGAGACCACAATCAGCATTAGCTCCTCCGGAGACAAGTGCCATGATAGCGGCGGGTGTTAGTCCTAGGTCTACACCGGCGGCGTCTACATGATGACGTCAAGATATAATATATGTTAGTATGCGTTGAGTTGTTGTATTGACACATCATATGATCATACTACTCACCAGCTAACGCCTTCAATGTAACGAATGCAGGAGCATGATCAACAACACGCATAGCACGGTTAAGTACTAAATCATCTGCTTTGCCAACATACTTTTCAGTAGTTGTGACACAACTTTCGGCCGTATCATCTAACGCATTCTTTAACTCGAGATCACCACCTCGTGATACTTGATGTTGTGGTGGACGATACATTGTAGTTGATGGACGAACCATCGGTACTGTTGGTTCGAAAGCAAATGCTGACACGGTGGCGGTGAGGGAGATTAGGAAGTAGAGCTTCATGATGACGATGACGATGATGATATTGTTTTGATATTGCAATTGGATAACTATTAGATTTATGAGCGGTTGGGTTGTCAGCGCCAAGATATGTTCAAGTATGGTGCTGTTTGACACCTCCCCGAACAATCAAATCAATCAATAGAGCTAACTGTTCTCATATCTTATTGCAGTTTGAGTTTGATAGTGAAGTGTGACATATTTGAAGTCCAGTACCGCACGTTGAGTCGCCAAAATAAAAGTAACATCAAATTCTCAAAAATGAATCACTTTGCTGTTCTTTCTCATTATTTCTCTTCCGGTGCATGCAATACCAATGACAATCCGCCCAATTATCATGCTCTCCTATGTTTATATCATCTAATATTTAGATGTTTGGTTCCTGCTCCTCTTTTAATGATAGTGACGAGGAAGACGACTCGCTGCCTACGAGTAGTCCTCGACCAACTCGACCGCATTGCAATAAAAATGCTAGCTCTCAACATTATTCTTCTCGAAGTCCTCGGTGCATCTTCCAACGCTCACCTTTCCTTATTACAAATAATGATGAATTAATGTCACGTTTATCTACACTGCCAATGCTTGATTCTATATCATCTGCTCACAAGATAGGCATGAAGCAAGAAGTCTCGACGTCGAGTAAGATATCACCACCTTCTCCACCTCAAATGAGAAGGAGAATATTACCAATACCTCCTCCGCCTCCACAGTTGGTGACTACTACAACAACAATACCACCGACAGAAGATATAAAAATACAACAATCCAACAGTAGCAAACGACGACCGTCGGGATCCTGTCTTCGTAGATCGAGGTACTCATTTCCATCCGAACTATCCGAAATTGCAGCACGAAATGTCGACTATGTACTATCCGATAGTAAGTCTGTATCATTCTATTCACAAGTTAGTGTATTAGAATTTGATAATGATGAAGATGCTGATATGAAAGATTGTAGTAGTAGCAGTAATGAAAGTTGGTTTAAGAACTTTTCACGAGGGTTTGGAATCTAAGATATGCTCACAAAAAAGAGAGAACACACAAGATTCAAGATATGTTCCAGAAGAAGAAGAAGAAGAATATGAACAAAAAGATATGTATGTATATGTAACAATATTTGCAAATAGAAAAAGAGAATAAGCTGCTGCCAAAAAGATATGGCATCGATGTAAACTATGTTGAATTAAGTATTAGTATTGTCGTATTGTATCCTCCGAGGAAGAGTAAAGTGTACTAGTATTTTGCCGAGAAGTATGTATTGTAAATATACTAGAAGCGATTGTTGATTTTAAAAGTTATTCAGTACATTGTACAAGTTATTACGCGGCCCTACTGTATACAACCTTCTGTTTGTAATCTTTCATACCACCCTTAAAGCGTCGTGGTACAGATCCAAGGAAAGAACCAAGCTTGGACTTTCCCTTCTTTCTCAAATTCAAAAGTTGTTGCCGCTTTGCTACATCTTCATTATATATACAACAAGCATGCTCCGTCTTCTTCTCGGATGTTTTAACCGGGTGTGACGGTCTAGTAGGAGCACACAGTGTAGGCATCTCTTTCAACAAACTAAACATGGCAGAATGGCTCTGCACATCTTCCTCGTCTCTACCAACCCAAGCAAGGACTTGTGGAATCATATAAAATATCATGCCTTCCTCGGTAAAGGGTTCTATATCAAAATCACTTGCTAAATGTGTTTGTAATATCTTTTGACGTATAACATAACTCTTCTTCTTGATATGAGATTGATTAGCACCCTTATTCAATTGAAGTAGCGAGAGTAACTCGTTAGGTATATGCTGTTCTTTTTCATTTCCTGCTAATGCTGTTAGTGTATGATTTGAAGAGTATGTTGCATCCAGACTTGATGGATTGCATAGTACAGAAGTGAATGCATCCCATCCTTCCTCGGAGATACGATTCCCATCAAGGTAGACTGCCTCAAGTGTTTGGTTAATAGAAAGAGCCTTGGTAATTGACCTTGCACCCAAATTACCAATAATATTGTCTTGAAGTGCCAATACTTTAATGTTGCAATTCATACCTTTGAGTAGATTGGCTAATTTCACAGCACCAATATCAGATATGGAATTCTTCTGTAAATCTAACTTCTCTAACTGGGCATGAGTTCCACCCTTCAATGCATCAACAATACCCGATACTATCAAACAATTAATACCACAAGATGTTATACTAAGCTCTTGAAGATTAGTACATGCTGATAATGTTGAACATAGATTTAGTGTGTAGATTGAATCAGAATGTAGAGGCAAACATCGCCAGACGGCAAGCTTGGTTAGCTGTTGACTATTCTTCTTGTAGGCATTTAATACCTGATATCCTACACCTACTGATAGATTACATCGGCTTATCCCTAAACTATTGATTGATGTATTAATCGTTAGGCCTTCGAACAATCGTGGTTGTCGATGTACTGCCACATCACTCAACCCGAAGGGGCTGTCAAAGCATACGTCAACGATGCGTGTATTAGTTGCAATAGCATTGCATATACGTTGCAGCTTACTAATTGATGTAGAACCATTATTATTAGTCATGTAGGTTGTTTCAAAGTGCTTGCCTTCTCTTTGTATGGTCGTGGGTGGTTCACAACAGAGTAGATGTGTTAACATGGCATCGTTCCTCTCTAATCGTTTAATAGCAGACATAATATCTCTGTTCTGCTTGTACATACGATAGCTAATTCGTATGGTAATGATTTGCAATAGGTAGAGAAGAAGTCTGTCTATAAAATAATAATCCAATCCAGGCTTCGTAGAAGACTAGAGCTCCGCCCAAGCTCAACAACTCTGTTGTATGTTGTTTTTCACTTTATTGTAATTGGGAGCCTTTGATAATAAATGGGAAAAGAATTGTCCTAGACAAGACCAACCTTCTCCCCGGGGCACCGGCTGAATATAAAATCCCAGGGGAGAAAGAGCAGCCAAGGATACCCTCCTTCCCTTTCTAAACAGAGTTTTCTAATACATAATACATGAACATGAAAACAGTCTTCATTGATCATCATATGTAGTGCTGTCGTGATGTGTGGCGGCGGTAACAATAACTGAGTAGTAGTATTGATAGTATTGTATTGAGTGGTACCAACTGTCTATAATATTGTTTGACACATAAGGGTGGCGGCTGTCTATACTTCCTCTTAGACCTCAGCAACTTTGCATTGACTTATGACAATGACAAATGACGTATCTAATCATTATGAATCACACACATCAACGTCCTATGAGAGTGCATTCTTCTACTCAGAAGGAGAATATACACAGTGGTTATGTAATTTAGTACGAGATACATTCAATATATCTCAAGAAGTTAGTGATAATAAGCAGCTGAGTAGTTGTTGCAATGGTCATAAAGCCGACGATCAAAGTATGATAATAAAGAATCGAGTTCTATTGGATGTAGGAGGAGGAACGGGTAACTTTACATCCATGGTTATTCAGGGTGTTGATTCAATGAATGCAGTAGTAGTTGATCCTTTTCTACCGGCGACAACTTTGTCATCGCCGTCAGGTAGTGATGTTGATAAGGATGATGAGCAACAAAAGAAGCTGCAATTTATTAAAGCATCTGCCGAGGAGTTCATACCACATACAAACAATCATACTGATAATTCAGATCAAGAGGTTATACCATGGTGGAAAACAGATTACAATCATATACTACTCAAGGAGGTGGTTCATCATTTCGATAGTAAGGATCGAGTGGGTATTTTTACCGGATTACTAAATGGAATGCTCAGTTCAGATGAGGAAGGAAAAGACAATTCTTCTCTCCTTATAGTTACCCGGCCTCAAATAGATATAGATTATCCAATGTGGCCAGCAGCAAAGAAAGTATGGGCAGCTAATCAACCATCCGCAGATGATATAGAAGCAGACTTACATTCGGCAGGGTTCAAAGACATACGACAAGAGATCAAATCATATCCATGTGAGATTAAGTTAGAAACATGGTTGGGTATGGTTCGGAATAGATTTTGGAGTACATTTTCACACTTTACTAATGAAGAGTTAGAGGTGGGATGTGATATCATTACCAAAGAAGCTAATTCCGATGAGGAAGGGAATGTCAAGTTTGAAGAAAGATTATTGTTCATTACTGCAATGAAGTAAACTTGTGACAGGGGTAGTTATTGCAAGCCTTGCATACTATATACCATATTAAAAGCTAAACGATCATTAACAGTTTACATTCAACCAAGTCCTCCCGCGCCTAGTCTAGGTGTGAACATGGAGGTGCGTATCTGAACATAAGATGTGCACATGATAACATAAGAGCATACAAAGTGCATAGGTACTTAAATACATACAACCTCATTGTAACATTATATTAATGAATACTTATATTTAAAGCTATCCATACTTGTTAAAATCATATCATGTCAACCAAATTGCAATACAAAAGTGTTCAGTACATAACACATCTCATTCAATTGCCAAATCCGAGTTATTCTTTCTCCCGTACTATCACCCGCCACAGATCACAGTTATGT
>Ga0214478_101525_pt1 | contig 11412 bp, 7 predicted proteins | sample M1_20Mar14CPVII9_2_FD_178001 | JGI IMG/M metagenome (GOLD analysis project Ga0214478, IMG submission 178001) | Marine eukaryotic communities from Monterey Bay, California, United States - M1_20Mar14CPVII9sort6BwellD7 | ecosystem: Environmental > Aquatic > Marine > Unclassified | place: USA...
CCCCGGATTCCTTCATGCACTGTTGATATGGTGTATGCAATTGTGTTTATATAAACTACATTTGTGAGATAAGATTTAAGATAAGTCATGAGAGAGAGAAGAACTAGTATAGAAATGAGGAAACAACAACAACAACAATCTTTAAGATCTTCTCCGCAGCACATGTTAACAAACTCAATCCTAATCCAAACTGATGATGGACGGAAATATGATTCAAGTATACAATATAATCGTATTATTGATAATGATCAATATACACGGCATCATCATAAATCAACCAAACCAGTATTAGGCCTTTGTTTGGTAGTATCTATGTTTGTTATATTGATAATGTCAGAACATTTTGGTTTCTCTTCATTTCCATTAGTTGTTACGGATAGTAAGTATAATTATATACGTGGTAATAAACCAAACATTGGAAATAGTTATAATAGTAATAGTAGTAGTTATAGTATAGACGACGGCAGTATTAATCATGAAGGAGGAGAATACAACAGCTCAGATATAATAGATGCTTTGGTATTGGCAGATGATGACTTGGATGACGAGTTAATAGGAAACGATGACGACGAAGAGAATGATAGTTATGATGACGAAGAAAATGATATCGATAAGGTAGATAATCAGCAAAAGATGAAAATACAAACCAATGTGACAAATAAAGGTGACTATATTATTGACCTGAAAGATACAGATACCGACATTATAGATGAGGTTGTCAAAGCAACTAATCAGACCATTGTTGTACTGAAAAAAGTGGCTAATAACACCATGAACGAGTTCCAAGAAGTGGCTGCCAATATTGTTAACGAGCTTATTGCAGAAGAAGGTCTAGATAATGTAGATATTGGTGTCCACAAAACTAATGCGACCGGAGAAAGTTCATCAAAACAAAATATTAGTGACTCTGTTTCGTATAATGATACATTGGAGATCGACGACGAACAATCAGAAGGTAGTTATGATACAAGTACAAGAGTATACACAGTCGATGCTAGCGAGTACGAGGATATTATCGATTATGAAACCAATGATTCGAAAGATGAAAACAATCAACATCAGAAGGTAAAAAGTATGAGTATCGTAGATCATCGCTCACAACATGAATCCATCGTGAAAGTGACGGATCAACATTATAGATATGCAGCTGCTCCTAATTATGATGATGACAACACGTAACAACATTCTTGTAGTATAGGTAATTACCGAAAGGAAATCATACCCTAACCAAAGAGAATGGTAGAAAAGCCAATTGGGATGAAGAATGAAGTGCATCTTATGTTCATCAGGCTTCAAGTTGCTCTTAGAATTACAGTGAGCTTGTATCCTTCATAGCTTTGTCAATGCTGGTAAAGTCCATGCTTAGGCGTAATACCATCTCAAAAGGACGAGAATAAAGGATCCATGGTACTATACTTGGAATGATTATGAGTGTTGGTCGCTGAGGAGTAATACACACAACAAAATGTAAATACAAGCCTACTCTCATGAGTCTTGCTCCCCTGGTATCCTCTAAGATAAGATGAGCTTAATTGCAACTTGCGGCGTGATCTTTGCCGTCGATACAGATTAATTGATAAATGTACCCACAAAGTACTCAATAAAGGAGGAAGTTAGAACACTGACTCGTCTTCTACTGTGCCTTTAACACCCATAATAATTGTCCATCCGTCTGGCCGTCGTTTCAGTTTATTTAATTTCATTCATCACAGTCATCATAAATCTAGAGTACACACAGTATCTAACTTAGAGGACGAATATCTATTGTTTGTTATATACTCTTCAGTAATACAGTAAGATGAAGTCAGTAGTATCAAGAATAGGATATCATCATCGAGCATTATCAGCACGATGCTGCCTCCAACAATCAAGAAGAAGAACGTTTGCAGTGGCTGCGCAGCAAAATGAAGAAGCAGCATCTCCTCAATATTCAACTAATGAATTCCCAGATAGACAAGAACCACCAATTATTACACGGACTAACTCTTCTGACTTAGTATCTACTAGCAGCAGTAGTGATGGCACGACATCGTCTTCTACAAAACCTCAATATATCATATCACCAACACGAGCTATAGGGCCTTCACGCCCCACAAACATACCATTGAACTTCCCAATTGAACAACTTGAGGTACCCACTACACAAATCACAACATTGCCAAATGGTGTACGTGTTGGCTCAATGGAAAATTACTCACAAGTTTCATCTGTTGGTGTATTATTAGACTTTGGATCTCGGCATGAATTAGATCAATATACAATCCCATCAACTAATTCGACAGTATCAACAGCGGGGGTTAATCATGTTATGGAGTTATTGGCTTTCCAATCTACTAAGAATCATACTGGTGATGCCATTCGCAATATAATGGAAAATTTAGGTGGTGCATCGTTTGCAACATCAAGTCGTGAACAAATGATGTATTGTGTTGATGTACTACGTCCAAATGTTAGTCAGGCATTTAACTTATTGGGTGAAACTATTAAATGTCCCATGATAGAAGAAATGGAGGTTGAAGAGATGAAACAAGTCATTGAATTCCAAATTATGGATATGATTCCACAAATATCAATGGGCGAGGGATTACAAATGGCAGGATACAGTCCAATTGATGGCAAGTTACAGCAATTGGGTAGACCACACTTTTGTACTCCCGAATCGTTGCAAAATTTAACAGCACAATCAGTACATGCATTTCGTGATGAGTATCTATTAAATAGACCGCAGGGGATTGTTGTATCAGGATCTGGGATATCTCATGATGAATTGGTAGAACTTGCAGATGCCAACTTTGGTCATATCACTGCTGCCGAAGACGGAGATGACGTTTCTTATACAAATCGCACCATTCCCTCCATTTATACCGGAGGAGAGTATCGTTTACAACGTCCACCCAATCCCAACCCCGCGAAGGAAGAATTTACACATGTTGCAATTGCTTTTGAAGTAGGAGGTTGGCATTCAATGGACTTAGTACCAACATGTGTCCTCCAAACATTACTTGGAGGTGGTAGTTCATTCTCCGCGGGGGGTCCTGGCAAAGGCATGTATTCACGTCTATACCGTGAGGTATTAAATAGGCACCGATGGGCTGAATCGGCAGAGGCATTTACATCCTTTCATTCTGAGAGTGGAATGTTTGGTATATCTGGCTCTTGTCCACCAAAGAAGAGTCGGGAGTTGACACTTTCGATTGTCGAAAACTTCAACAAGCTGGGGAATGAAATGGTCAAAGACGAAGAGCTAGATAGAGCTAGGAATATGCTGAAATGTAGTGTATTAACACAGCTGGAATCTCGTTTAGTATTATTTGAGGACATTGGACGACAGATACTAACATATGGCAAACGTGAGGACGCGGCTACTATGTGTAAAAAGATAGATGCAGTGACAAAAGAGGATATCCAAGCAGTTGTCAGGAATGCTCTTAAGAAACCACCAACAATGTCAACTGTGGGGATTGATATAAAGAATGTTCCCAAAGTAGAGGAGGTAAAGCAATGGCTAGGGCAATCTGCCAAGAAATCTTGGTTTTAAAGTTAGCCTAAATAAAATTGTAGAACGTCTAAGGTCGATACTGAATCCACATATAATACTAAGGATCCTCCTTACTTCCTTCCTAATAAGTCATCCGCAAAAATAAGTTATAAATCGCCAATCTGAGTCAATCGTAAGTCATTTCAACTTACGATAGCAAAATCCTGGATTGGAGAGTCTACAGCGGAATCGTCCTATTCTACGTGTGTCGTACCATCCGCGTTTAGGATTACGCTATCGTAAGTCAAAAAACTTACATTCCAGTAGGTTATGAGCTCAAAATTAAGGAGAACTTTCCGGTATCCTCTCATTCATAAATAAAGTAAAGCAGCCATGATGACCGCCGCTATTCTTCACTCTAGGCAACAACATACATAACTAATATCAAGTCTGGATAGCACAACATTACAACTACATATATATCTACAATCACCGAAAGTTATAGCTCATAAGATATAAATTTGAGCTCGCAGTATATCGTGCACTCTCGAACAAACATCAACTAATTTTGCAACATCTACAATAACAATGGCCAACACATATGCTGGCAATGGATCCCTAATGGCTCGTCTAAACATACGAAACAACAACAATAATAATGCAGTCGCTAATAACAATACAACCGGTGATAGTATGGCGCTGCCTATTGATAATGTGCAAGCTGAACATCAATCAGCATTAGAAGAAACACAAACGTATACAATCAAGTGTATCCCAGCCTACCGCAGTATGATTAAGAAGTTTATACAGTGGTTGAAAGATAATTATCCCGACCATTATGATGCGCTTGTTTTCGAATTATCATCCGAACAAAAAGCAAATACGAGAGTATATCCCAAATCTACTCACGATCTAAGGTATAATCTTCTAAGCCCCGACGTCGTTAAGTTATTCATATGTGCTACGAAGATTAATCCCAAAAATAAGTTGCACTACGGATTTGATACACTACGCAAATATCATGATGCAATTCTTTATTGCTCTAAGCTTGCAGATGTGCCTCTTCCTCCTGAGTATAAGCCGAAGATGAAAGCATTTCTTGATACAATTAAGAAGGAGACTACAAAAGCAAAAAGTGAAGGGAAAACGAAAGAGCAAGATGCAGACCCGATTCAATTTCCATTGTACATATTCATCTGCAATTGGGCAGTAAAGTCTGGTGCTATAATGGTGTGGGCATTTACTGTAATGCAATGGAACTGCATGGGACGATCGATCAATATTGATCCACTTGGATTTCGTAATTTGAGTTGCAAAGAAGCGGAGGATAGTATTGCTGTGCATTACGACGCAAACAAGAGGGATCAGAAGGGAGAATTAACATCGGCAAAGAACTGCTATGCCAATCCATTCAATCCAGCTATATGCATGTTCTTGGCCCTTGGTTGTTATCTGTGCATGATGGTTCAGATGTTTGATTCGGCAACGGATAAGATTTTCCGTAAGAGTGGCAAGGATCGATCGGCAGCTGATACATACTGTAAAACACTGCGGAAGCTGATTGAGGGTGTTTCATCTCGAGTTGAAAAAGTTCTTGAATTCTGTCGTGAAGGTCACTTTCATCCACATGGTACTAGAAAGGGAGCGGCCATGATGGTAACAACTGGTACTATGGAACCGCCATCTATGCCATCTGTTTTGTTGAGAGGTGAATGGAGTTTAGGTAAGGTGTTGGATATCTACTGGCGTTGGTCTAAGCTTGGTGATACATACCTTGGTCGATTGCTTGCTGGATTGGACCCCGATAATGAAGAACAGTTTGCCACCCTCCCACCACATTTCATCCAAGGTATGGAGAACGAGTACATCAGGGAGGGAATGATGCTCTGTTTTAGCAATATCATCAATGCATGGGGAAATACAGGCATCATTAATGTTCTACTACTACTCCTTGCAAGTATAGTATACCACTCGGAGTGGTTGTATCAGTCTACCAATGGCAATTCACAACATCCTTTCAACTCTATCCCGGTACTTCAACAGCCGGAGCTACTCAACAAATTAAAACAACTTGTCACTCTCGAGCCGGCGGGTACAATTAGAAAGGCATCGGGCGTACCAAGTCATATCAAACAATTTGCTAAGATGAAGAAGTGTTTTGAGACAGTAGAAAATGGTATAGATAGACTCCTAGCGGCGAATGAGGCAATTCCGGAGGTGATTAAGGCAGCAATTGATGAGGCGGCCAGAGATAATGGTCAAGTGACCTCATCAAGGGTGATGGAGTTGATGCAACAACATACAAATACTATGCAATCAACAATTGCCCAGACCGTGAAGGATGCTGTCCAAGAGGCAACTCGTAATCTTGTTTCTTTGGGTACGTCCAACCAACAATCATCAACAACAACTACATCTGCGGCAATGGGTGGAATAGAGATTGGAATGTTTCGAGAGTATAGCGGTAATGCGGTACCATTGGGTTTCAAATTCCCTTCGGCTGACTTGCGCACGGCATGGCGGATGTATCTACTTGGATTGCCATCCCTCAAAAGTACAAAAACTGGGACAAGTGAGCTATATCATACACCTGTTCGTCCATTTCGGTACATCAATAGCACTCGTCATCTACCCCGAGGCCAGTTGAGGAGGTCATTTAATGATGAATGGAGGCCCGTATTAGAGTACATGTTCAATGCAGCAAAGACTCATATCAATGGAAAGCGAGAGGAGGAAATGAATGCGGAGTTTCTAGAGGTGACTTTTGTTACTGCTACGGAGAGTCTTGAGAGTAAGTATTCTACTCTTTTTACAGGAGATCGAAGAAAAATCAATACACGAAAGATATCAACATGGAATAGGAAGTTTAGACAAGCACAGAAGGCGGCAAAGAAAGCTCAAGCTTAGGATACGTGTATGTTATGTGTTTGTACATATGATATGTATGCTTATTTGTGCATATCTTTTGAAAGGTTTATAGTGTGTTGTTGACGGCTGTAGGATATCAATAGACTCTTTATGAGTACTAAATTATAGAGCAGCTTAGTTGGGAAAGTCCTCAAAGAGGATGTCCAAAAATGCTCCATTTAGACAGGACGCTGGACTTGTCCAAGGACATGTCTTTTCCTGTCCTGGACATGTCCCGGACATAGCACATATTTGCCTTGCATGTTTCAGGACTTTGGACACTTTTTGGGGACACTAGGACATTTGATATATATGCTGTTCATGAAGGTATAAACCAAGCTAAAAATTGGTTGTATCTCTCAATGCATGAACTTGTTAATGTTCATTGTGGCTTATAGTGTGTATACAATGCTATATCTGTTCATAGTCATAGTTATCATTTTTTAAACAAAATATTTCATTTCATATGATAGATTTTGTTAGTGACTAAAATCAAGGGAAAAGGCTGGACGTGGGAATGAATCAGTGAAGATGTCCTCCTGTCCCTCAAATTGCCTATGTCCAGCAAAATAGAGGACAAAGGGGTCGTCCAAGGACATGTCCAGGACATGTCCAGGACTTTCCCAACTAAGTAGAGCAGCGATTTGGTGGTATGATATCTTATAGTTCTATAGTACCATTAGCTCAAACATACGCTATATCAGCTCGACTAGTATAATGATGTGACAGGAGAAACGACGATCAGAAAGAAAGAACACAGAAGAACAAGATACCCCTGCTAAATTAGACAGTAAGTCAGGAAAATAGGATACCAACTTACGATATCCGCCAGCTAGCATGTAAGGACGTATATGCCTAGATCTTCTAGCGCATAATGGTCTCACTACTTAAACACACACTCACACCCCAAGTGCCAGTGCCAGGCCAGAGAGCCAGAGAGCCACACAATTACCACATCAAGACGTTGACTGTACCAGAAGAACTACTATCAATAGTATTGAGTAAATCTCACCAGTTATTATGTCAGAAGATAGTACGCCGCAGGTAGAGCAGCCTGCAATTGTTGATACTCCTGAAAATGATGAGTTTATTGGGGATATAACCACCCCTGCTGCTGCAGAGGGCAATGGTAAAAAAAGCAATGCCAAGAAGGGTAACAAGAAGCAGGAGCAGAAGGAGCAGGTACCTATTGAGGAATTATATGATTTAAGCAAACCTATTAAGCGGGTGAGTTCAGTGTATCATTGTTGCAATATATTTTATATACACATCATGTGCACCTAATTTTAATCCAATGTTTCCCGTTTTGTTATTATTACCTATGTTAAATGTTATCAGCCCGATCGCCCATCAAAGGAGGAACATGATGCTGCAATTTCGTCCATTGACTCTGCCATTGACAACCTCCGTGCCGAACGTCGCAATCTACAATCAAAGATAGACTCCGCCCTCGGATCGAATAAAAATAAAAATTCACCACTAGGACGGGAACGTGAAACTCTCAACAAACTTAAGAATCGCAAAGGATTATACATTGAGCAGAAACGTCAGATCCGCTCTCGGCTTGAAATTAACAAGACTAATGCCGATCGTATCACCGGCCAGGCCAAAAATGCTCGTAGTGGGATGAAGTTTACAAATGTTGCCGATATTAACAAGGAAATTTCAAGGTTGCAAGTTAAGCAGGAAACAACATCCATGTCCTTAGCCGATGAGAAGAAGTTGTTAAAGGAGATCGAGACACTACAGGTATCGAAGCGCACTGCCGAGGAGTTGCAATTGAAGCATGGCGATTTGAATAGTATCAAGCAGGAACGTAAATTGATCTCAGCTGACCTAACTGCCAAGGATAAGGAGATTGATTCCGTTCAGAAACAGATTGATGAACAGGCCAAGGTAGTGAAGAAATTGTCAGATAAGCATAGTAGTCAGCGAGGTGCAGTGGATGACCTAATCAAAGCTAGGGAGGATCTTAAGGATCAGCTCGATGCTAAGTTTAAGGAAAAGGGGGAGCTTAAGAAGGAGTTCCGCGAGATGACGAACGAGTGGTACCAGGCAGGACGTGCCATCAAGGCCCAGAAACAGTTGCAATTCGAGGAAGAGAAAAAGAAGCGTGACGAAGAACATAAGGAGTGGCTCAAAAAGAAGGAGGAGGAAGAACTTTCCAAAACACCTTATGAAGAGGAGATGGCCCTTTGTGATTACCTCGCTGACTATTTGACAAAAACATATCTCACTGATGCTGCCGAGGAGGCTGAGAAACGTGCCAAGGCCGCCGAGGAGAAGGCCAAGGCCGATGTAGTTGCTGTGAAGGATGATCCATTTGCCGGGTTTACTGCAATGAGCAAAAACAAGGGAGAGGACGAAGTTTACTTTGGCAAGGGTAAGGGTGGTAAGAAGACCAAGTCTTCGAAAAACAAGGCTGCCAAACCTGTCAAGCCCACCTTTTCTATCAATCTAGATTTGTTCGACCAGTTTGGTATGTTAAATCTATCTCCACCCACTAACTTGGACGCCGTGCAGGCATCTGTAGAGGAACTTACTGCTAAGAAGCAGTGGTATAGTGAACAGCCTAGGGGAAGTGTCCCGACTGTTCGTGATATCCGTAAGAAGAAGGAGGAGGCAGCTGCTAAGAGTAATGGTAAATCCAAGAGTAACCGTGGTGGTAGTAAGAATAAAGGGAACTTTGATATTTCCAAGGAGGCTGATTTTGTACCTCTCGGTGCTTAATGATTTATTTGGTGAGATGCGTTGTGTGGAGATACATCATCTTAAATTAGAAACTATTTCTGTCTACTCCTTCATACTAAACTGAGGCTGACTACTCATCCTGGAGAAGAAGGTTCTACTTTTGATGAAAGCTCGACTTAAGTGTTGTTAGTTAGTTAGTTTATCACCTCCGCAACTCCGTGCATTTGAGCCTACATCTAAGTAAGGATCATTTTGAGTCAAATTCCACAGTACTGCCAGTAAGAAGAGCCCGTCTGCTAAAGTTGCATCTCCATCTAGAGATGTGAAGAGCCCGAGAATTGAAGTAGAAGTGAAGTAAAGCATCGAAGGATACCACCCTGGGATACCGCTAAAATCTCTAATCCACAAAACAAATCACAACCAACTTAATTATTGAGTAATATACCAAACGTCTTAAACACAAATATATACTATTAAAATGACGACAACTACTACTCATGCACCAGGTGCACAAAAGATTGATGCCGGTAGTATTGCAAAACCATTCCGCACTGAAGTTAGACATCAAGTTCAAATTCTCAAAGACTCTGGGATTGATGCACCATTACTTGTTGGATTACTGGCCAATACAGACCCCGCAGCACGAAAGTATGCAGAGTGGACTGGCAAGGCATGCAGAGCCGATGGTATACGATATGAATTACGTCAAATTGATGACCCAATTGATGTAGAAGCTGCATTACGTGATGCCAATGATGATCCACGTGTGCATGGTATAATTGTTTATTATCCAATCTTCGGACAAGTTGAATCATTCTCGGGTGAATCACAGGATGATTACTTGCGTGACACAGTATCATATAAGTGTGATGTGGAAGGTTTATGTCACGAATATCGATCGAATTTGTATAGGTGAGTAGATGGTTTGGTATTTGTTGTGATGTTGCAATATTAATTTGGTTTGTTTGTACACATCATATGCACTAACATTAATTTGCATATTATGTTCATAATACAGGAATATACGATATGTGGATTTTCCTACCAATACGAAGAAATGTGTTTTACCATGTACAGCATTAAGTGTTGTTAAGATATTGGATAGTTTACCCACATGCTATGACAAGTCCAAGCCCATTGGTAGACACATGGAGGGTAAGACTGTAACTATAATCAATCGGAGTGAAATTGTTGGAAGGCCACTTGCCGCGATGTTGGCAAATGATGGCGCCGAGGTGTATTCGATTGATATTGATTCAATTTATCTCTTCAGGGGAGGCAAGTTACACAAGTGCGAAGGAGAGACTCCAGAATCATGTGTTCGCAAGGTGAGTAAGCTCGGACAATAACTCATTCCATGTATAAAGTTCATCTTGTGTTGGTTTCCTCACGTATTTTGTATACTCTCTTTTCATATCTACCATATTTATTTCAGTCGAATATTGTTGTAACGGGTGTGCCAACAAAAAACTATCGCCTACCAACTGAATGGATCCAACCGCACACAACAGTTGTCAATGTTGCTTCCTACAAAAATGTCAATGAAGATGAGATATTACAAATCGAGGGAGTTCAGTATATACCCATGGTAGGAAAGGTTACAGTGGCAATGCTTGAAAGGAACTTAATGAGATTATTTTACAACTTTCATCATCCTGATAGGCAATATGAGGACAGAAGAGCTCTTGAAGCACAACGCCCAACACCTTGGTGGGGATCACCACTCCAGCTGTATACTGCACTGGCGGCAACAGTTATCATTGGTATGTTGGGATTAAACAGGAAGAGTAGTAGCTGATTGATGGACATTGCATGAGTGTAAGAATCAACTAAATGTACAAACAAATTAAAATTATTGTTGTTGGAAACATGTACTTAATAGAGAGTGAAATCTCATCTTAGTAGTGTTTGATCTGTCTATTATTTCATAGCATTATAACAGAATCATTTCATACTAGCATTCACAGTGCCACAGATATAAACTAACACGTGCCGTGTCACATTACAAACCCACAATAAACAAGAACAACAGTGCTTTAGGATGAGGAGTTGTTACTCGTCTTCACGACTTCAGTAAGGTTTGTCTTCGCCAATGCAGTACTAGCTTCCTTGAGAACTACCTCTGTTGTTGAACTAAAGTCTTCATTACTAACTTCCGACTTCATTGGTAGTACGGACTTAGTATCATCCACCGCCTGGCTGGACAATTCAGTCTTTGACTCTGACAGCGACTTGTTGGGTTGAAGAGGCTTCTGAGCAATACCCTTTGCCCACTGTTGAAGTAGATGTAACTTGAGGACTTGATCAGTACTCTTGGAACCTTCAATATCACTCGT
>Ga0214478_101526_pt1 | contig 11403 bp, 7 predicted proteins | sample M1_20Mar14CPVII9_2_FD_178001 | JGI IMG/M metagenome (GOLD analysis project Ga0214478, IMG submission 178001) | Marine eukaryotic communities from Monterey Bay, California, United States - M1_20Mar14CPVII9sort6BwellD7 | ecosystem: Environmental > Aquatic > Marine > Unclassified | place: USA...
ATACCTTTATATCCTCTGTGTTTTGTATAGAATGCTTTTATGGTATCTTTTTGATATAGAAGGAGTGCAGTTGATAAAATGGTAGCCGTAGCTATAGATGCAGTTTTTATTGATGATGCCATATTCCGTTTCTTATATGTAGTATTCTAAACAATATCCTTCCAATTCAACTACTTATGTATGGTATATATCAACACTTCTATTGCAATACAAGGATACCAAAAATGAGCATATGATGTGAGTATTGAGTAAATGAAAACAGACAATGGTATAATATATAGAGAGAGAGGGATGACTATTGCTCACCGAAGATCCTTGATATATTAGCGATAGGAGAAGCATCATATCGTACGTTATTGCTTTTTGCATATTACATTCCACATGTAAGCATTTCAACAAATATTATGAGAGTTGCTTGAAAAATGACAACCACAAGTTGCTGAACAATATTATATGGCTGACGACTGACGGTGGCAAATAGTAGCACGATATTACAGCAAGTATACCATCAATAACAAATAGACAAAATGGTGAGTAATATGTGCGGTTTGCTGTATTCAGCTCAGTGTTATCGAATTTTTTTGATTTTCATTGCAAACAAAAATGCTCACATCTTATGCTCATCTTTTTCTCCCCCAACATTACAATTGTGTCCTCTCCTTATGATAACAGGCAGACACGGCGGCATTCTTTGCAAAGAAGAAGACAAAGAAGAAGAAGTTCAAGGCATTTAATGCTAATAAAATTGATGCATCTGCGGTAACAAACTTAGAAGTAAGTTGCACATATTATGTGTATTTGCACACTATTGTACTTATCCCAGCGCAAATGGTATAAGGCAAACACGGCGGCATTATTGTGCATTTGCATATCATATACATAATTGTTTATCTCACATATACCTTCTCTTATTTTTCACATACATCGATTGTGATGATAATTGACAGCATGTAGACGCACCTGAAATATCAGAAGATGTTACAACCTCATTGGGTGGACTAAGTGGATTGGGTAGTGCAGCACCAACACCCGGTGGTGGTACAGATGATAAAGCAAATACAGATGGCGATGATCAATGGGCAGATACATCCGGTGGTGGATGGGGAAGTAATACTAATAAAGCAACAACAACATCCTCGTCAGGACCAAAGGTTGCAGAATTATTAGATATGCAAGCATTAAATACAATGCGTTCTGCGCAAGACGATGTTGCAGAACGATTACGTATTGAGGAAACAAAAGCTGCATTAGCACGGGCCAAGGAGGGTATGGAGAAGGAGGCTGAACGATTAGTTGCTGAGAAGGAAGCTAAAGAAGCCAAGGCTGCTGCTCGTGCTAGTGGTTCTTCAATGGCTAGCGGTGCTAGTGGAGGTAAATGGGTACCAGCACATATTAGAAATGCAGGTGGTGGTTCCAGATTTGGCTCGGCAACGCGTGGTCCAGCAAGTATGGACGGAGCTGGTGGTTTTCAGAAATCAGTTGATATGGCGTCTGAAGAGCTCTTCCCTGACTTGGCAGATGCTGATAAGATAGTTGCCGATAAAGAAGCTGAATTGAAGAAGGAACAAGATCGTATGGCTGCTGCCTCGAGTGGTGGAGGGCCAACAATGGCACCGGCCGGATGGGGAAGTAGAATGGGTCCTGGCGGCTCTTCATCTGCACCTGTACAAAGAAAACCACTGAATTTAGCAACACCGGCTGAAAGAAAGCCACTCAAGTTAACATCAAAGAAAACAGAAGAGGTATCAACAACAGAGGAAGACAAAAAGGAGGAGAAGAAGGAAGAATCAACCCCAGTTGCAGAGGAAACTAAAACAGAAACTGCGGCACCTGCGCCAGTTGCTGCGGCACCGGTAGAAGATAAGCCAAAGAAGGTGCTCAAAAAGAAAAAGAAGAAGGATTTGTCAACATTTAAAGCCAAATAAGTATGTATGTGAAAGGGGGGATAATGGAGACTGTTAAGGGATTGTTATAAATTAAACTATGCCAAACCACGCATGAAGCCATCAACTGATAAGCCAGAGTATTCGCTTTCCGCTTTGCCATCATCTAGATAGCTTAGCAAGTTGTCACCTCCTGTATCACCCTGAGTAGATGATGCCGCCGCACTACTATCCCCACGACATGTAAAGATATCCAACAATCGATCAGTACCCATACTAAACATGGTCGAATTATCGCTATTCACGACAGCCTCGCTGGTAGCCTTTTTCCGTTGTTGCAATTTCATAATCTTCTCTTCGATCGTATCAGATGTGATGAGCCGGTAGACATTAACAGTCTTTGTCTGCCCAATACGATGTGCTCTGTCCATTGCTTGTAAATCTACAAAGGGATTCCAATCTGGTTCGAGGAATATTACCTTGTCGGCACCTGCAAGTATATATGTTAAGTAAAGGGAATGTTAGATAGACATCTGTGCACACATTTGTGTACAAATCCAAAGATCGTCAAATCTTACCAGTCAAATTCAATCCCAAGCCACCAACTTTGGTAGTCAATAAAAGGACTTTGATGTTGGCATCTTGATTAAACTGGTCAACAATCGAGTTCCGCTGATTGCTTGGAACTCTTCCGTCTAGTCTGAGATACTGTAATGATTGCATATGTGGTTCAAAGAGCAACCGTTCCACGATATCGAGACTTTGTGTGAATTGAGCAAAGATTAGGCATTTCGAAGAGTTACTCGCAGCTAGTTCTGGTGAATCCACCGCCTCGTCGTATGTGTCGTCAATTTCAAGGAAACTAAGCTCATTGCTGCTGTTGGTATCTGAGAGACTCTCATTCATATCAACCAAGAAGCCAGATTCGTCATTATCTGCGGCAGTAATCTCAGCCTCTGCAATCCCAGCATGTCGTAGTATATCATTTAGTGCTGATAACTTTCCAGAACTATCTAAACGAGTAAAAGAAGGTGGTATGTTACTGCTGGTGAGCTTCTTTGACGATTTGTTGGTGCTTTTCGATGAAAATAATGAATGGAGGAGAGGATGTGTACAAATCAATCTCAGCTGAAGAAGAGATGCAAGGACATTGCTCCCGAGCTTTGGAGGACTTGTGACATCATCCGATGATTGGTCTTCAATGTCAACAAGAGATTTATCCACCAAATCAAGAGCTTCCTTCATGCCTGATTGTTTCAGTGTTTCTTGATACATGATGTGTTGCTGCCTGCTGAGTAAACATGGCACATCGGTAATGATCTTTGGTGGCAATTCCTTGATAACTTGAGACTTTTCACGTCGAAGAACAAATGGCAGAACTTGTTGATGCAGGAGCTTCAAACACTCCATTCCTTGGTGTATGTCAGTCGCAGATGCATCAGATGATTGACTTTTAATTATAGGCTTGGCAAACTCTTTGAGGAATTGTGAATTGCTACCAAGAAAGTTGGGCATAAGAAAGTCAAATGTTGCCCATATCTCATTCACATTGTTTTGAATCGGTGTGCCAGTGAGAATAAGCTTGTGTTGGGCCTTTAAGCGTCTTGAAGCCTTTGCCGTAGCTGTTTTGGGATTCTTGAGGAGATGACCTTCGTCTAAGATGCACCAATTCCACAATACATTCTCCAACAGACTAATATCGTTTCTCAGAATAGAATAGCTAGTCACCACAATGTTACTCTTGTTCAAGTGTGTTTGCCATGCTGTTCTTCTTGTCTTGGGACTACCAGTAAAGTCAAATGGAGTGAATACTTCCTCACCTGGGAAGAATCGTCCTATTTCACTCACCCAATGTCCAACCACTGATGATGGACATATCACAAGAGACTTGCTGTTGTTGTTAGCTGCTGGTTTGTGATGAGAAATTGTCACTGCAATCAAGGCTTGCAATGTCTTTCCCAAGCCCATATCGTCACATAACGCTCCATTGAGATGCACCTCTGTGAGAAAATTTAGCCACGATATGCCCTCCATTTGATACGGTCTTAGTGTAGTGCCACTCTTTTGAAGATGGGATATCACCGTCTCTGGGAGGGTAACTGGCGGCAGAGGTTTGCCAAGGATCAGGTGACGAATAACATTGTTGGACACATTATGATCATCTTCTGATGTATTTGAATCTCCTTTGTCAATATAAGTTGCTGCAAGTGGCGCGATTCGTACTAGTATGGCAAACGCACTAGCTGCTATTCGTGAACACTCTGTAACTGTATCTGTCATCAAACGCATTGCTACTGGTAACAGGGTTGTGACGTAAGGTGCAACAAGGACTTCAAAATCGTGTAGCATTGACATTAGAAGTTTACATCCACCTTCTCTACCTTGATCATCTTGTAAGTTTGATAACATCGGTAGCAAGCATGGAATGACCTTGTCCATTGTTGCACAAAAATCAATTGCGCACAAGTTATTGATGGAGGCACATGCCTGATCCATTAGTACTTCATCGTCATCACTTTTGCAAGCAACATGAACCGTTGAAGTTATGAATGAATCGAGTACAATCTTGAACGATAAGCAATCTTTTGACATGGCTTTGGAAATGATCTCAAGCATGCAGATGGAATCATGTAGTTCTTCCACTTGAGGTGTCTTATCATTTAACAATGGTGATAGTCTTGACCAAATGGGAGACAGGTCTTCTAACTTTTGAGAGGAGCCTTTCACGAGTAATTTGATGACATGTTCTGCAGCTTTAGATGGACCAGATGACTTGACATCTCTACTACATGCCATAGCACATACATTATCAATGAGCTTATTTGTAGCCTTTTCGTGCGTGGGATTATCAGAAAAAAATGATACCAACTTTGCAATGTACTGACATGTTTCAGCTCTTCGAGGCTGAGATTCTTCATTCTTTAGTGATGTCATTAGAGCACGAATCAAAGGAGTTACTTTTGGTGGTAGATTTTGGGCACCACAAGCTACCAACGCACCTGATATTATAGCTGATAATCTCATTGAAGCCTTGGTCAATGATGATTGATTGGATGATTTGTGTAATTCATCAAATGAGATCCCTTTCTGAGTGAATACTTGTTGCCATAGTTGCACTACTTCTTTGGAAGTACAATTCTTTGAAGAATCTAACAACAGTGCAAGTCCATTATCACATAGAGCTTGTACTCTGATGTCGTCTAGTACTTCGTGGTCTTCGAGGAGAATGCATATTGGAGGTCTCTCAAATGTATTTATCATGTAGGGTAGATATTGTATGAATGAGTGGTGGTCATGATTGATATGCTGTTCCTCTGTCTTGGTTAATGATGTTATACAAATATGAAGTAAGTAGCCTGCTTCACATTGACATAGCCAGGGTGATTGAATAGTTAAATGGATAAGGCTTGAAAGTATAGTAGGCCGTTCCCTTGCATAAATCTTTGCATAAAACTCTGAGAGCGCTTGTGCTGATGTAAGCTTGGAGATGAATAAGTTGTCTACTTCACCATCATGTCCGATGACACCACTTGAAACAGGTACCCGTGAGAGACTATTGTCTAATCTAATAATACCAAAGTATCGAAGTGTCATCATCGTGAAATAGTCATCAATATAGGCTTTGGTTCCATTTGATTGTGTCAACATAGCTAGGGCATCTAATATAGCATGCCAAGCTTGATTTCGCTTGTTTAAAAGCTCTCCTCTGGCTGGGTCTGATGAATCATCATTTCCGTTTCTTATATGAATGTATTTACTCATGAAGAAAGTTTCATATAGGTTGTTGAGAAGACCACACAGTGTGGAGGTACACTCATTGATTGCAGTGGCATTACTACAAGAATCAGGTTCAAGAAAGGCCTTTACAATTGATGGAGCCACCAGCCGTAGAGCTTGGAAGCAAGATATTTTGATATTGTTTGAATCATCGTCAATAAAACCTGCTAGTCTTTGTAGCAACGAGCCAAGAGAGTGTGATGCTTGCCCTTCTTGTAGACAAGATATAAAGTTTGTGCAGTCTCGTGTTAATAACTCAGCGAGTAAATGTAATAGATCTGGAGCACATGAAGATAGACCTGCCCTGATTGACATGATTGCATCCCATAATGGCTTGGAACACTCTTTTACGATATCAATATTGTGATGAAGACTTTCCTCTATGAGTAAAGAGTGTCGTAAAACTTGTGCTGCACCTGCTCGGTTGTCATCACTCGCATCAGAAAGCCCTCGAATGGATTGTAGGATGATTTTATAGATTGGAGATTCATGCCTTGTGTTCTCATTTGTTGTCAGCTGAAGACTTGATTGTACTACTGATAGTGGACGAATGTTTGTCTCAATATCTAAAGCTGCTTGCACATTTCTGTTTGACGAATGGAATAGTAACATGGCAATGTTATACTTCCATGCTAATAATACTCCATGACGAATCTCCCATCCATTATTACGTCTCATTGTCTCTGTGATGCGATATTGTCGAGTAAATAATTGCAATAACAAGTCATGTGTCGATGCAATCGTCTTGTTATCTGCAGCTTCCAATAATATCGCAATAATTTGAGCAGCCATTTCTCTAACAGGTGCTACAATGGCTCCGCTGATAATATCATCATCCATATCATCATCATCATTTTTATCATTCTGACTGTAGTCAGTACCTGAAAAATCTGAAAACTGATCTAATGACAAGATACAGACACATCTTGCTAATATATCCTGTGGCCATCTACCAAACTTCTTCTTGTTGTTCATCAGTGCTCTATTTGGTGGTGACTGGTGAACTTTCCAAGCACGGAGTAATGCCAATGTACCTAATAATGCACCATGACGGACAGTCCAATCAGGATCAAATGTTCTATATGCCAATTCGGAGCCTAATAATGTTTGTGGATTACGATGTCTAGCCCTTTTATTATCATTCGATGTTGTACCATTTACTGTTGTTGAACGCTTACTTTCTAATACTAGTAATGCCCGTATACTAATAGCTGGAGTTTTCATCTTGTGTTCCTCTGGCTCATCACGTCTGCGTTTCTTTGACTTTTTACCAGTCTTCTTCTTGATAGTAGCAGTAGCTTTAGATGACGTTTGCTCTTCATTCTTCTGCACTGGCAGTAAGTCATCATCTTTAACAAGTACTTGATCATCGCCATCTCCAGCAACAATTTTAGCACTTAATATCCCACCAAGACCAAGACGTCGAGCCAATATCTTTCTCTGTAATGCAACACGTTTCATTAAGAATGATTGTTGTTGTAACTCCTTCCCCTTGGTTGTATCTACTTTCTGCGCCGTTGATGATTCTTTTACTGCAGCTGCATCTAGATTATGCAAAGCCTCTTGTTCACGTATATATTCACTAGTTTCACAATCCCAATCATCATCATATTGTTCTCCAGATGATGATAATAGGAGTCTACCCTTCTCCGCTACAATATCCAATTGGTTTTTAATATGATGATTATCTTGTTGTGATACATCATCATCCGATTGTTCTTTTGCTGACTTGAGTGATATTGTTGACTTCTCTTGTGTATCATTGATTGGTTTGTGTAGATCATTCACACTAAGCCATAATAATACATCTTCATCACTTACTTCCATACTATTATCATCATTATCATCATCACCCTCAAAGAAGTGCCGTCGATCCTCCAACGGTAAACATCTCGCAACATGTTCTAATGCCAAAGCACAATTTGTACGAGTTGACCAATTACTATCAAATAATCCAGATGTTGGTCTGTTATCTTTCTTTTTCTTTGACTTTTTACTACGCTTCTTCTTTTTGCCTACATCAACATTATCATCTGTTGTGGTATTATTATTGATATTGCCATCACCACCGACTAGTCTACCAATTAGATCCCATATTATTAAACCTGGATTAATGACATGAGTGGCGGTAGTAACTTTATCACTGCTATTATTATCCTCACTGATACCATCATTAGATGGTGCATCATTATCTTTTTCTAGATTATGATTTATTGCAACACCCGTACAACAAGAAGCCGCATATCTACCAAGCAATATCGATGCACGTGAGGCATGGGATGGTGTGCCCTCTCGAATTAAACGTAGGAGACGATGTACGTGTGGTGGATGTACTACTACTCCTTCCATCTCTAGATATCAAATAGTAGGTTAGTACACAAAGCCAAAAGTTAGAGAGGTATCCTTTTATATCTTCAATGATACGACGATTGGTATTACCTCAGAGTATTATAAATCGAAAGGAGCGTTAAATTCTGGCCTAGATGATACGCTTTTAGTATATGGAACTAAATAATAGGAACTCTCAACTCAACCAAACGTTGCAATTGCACAAAGGCAGCCTTTATATGGGCATAAATATTAATATCGCCAAACTGCGTGATGGGAACCAAACCCCCAACCACTTTTTGAGGTTGGAAGGCCACAGAAAACACGCGTCAAGTATGCCGATGCATGCCAAGATCAACCGCCCTTTTGCCGCCTCTTCTTCACCACTACCATCTCTAAAAGAAGGGGAGTAGTTGTTTGATCGATGCTCAATAGCGTGCGTCATCATTGTGGTGGCTGCTACTATGTATGTAGCATAAAATAACAATTCATACCACAACATATGATTGCAATCATAGCAATACTGCAATACTACTCTATATTACTCTATCGTCTAGAGTCAACATACTACTGCAATAGATAATTATTGTGTTTGTGATAGTACAATATTTTAATGAATGACGGTGGTGGCGGCAACGACGCGTATATATCAGCAATATAGTAGTCATCGTCGTCTTATGATGTAGCATACCATCGTCGACGATAACTATTCCTCCTACATCATATACATGATTATCATTCGATTGATAGTAGACGGTGCGGACGGCAAAGAGCGCAATGATTTAGAATTATTAGAATGTAGGTCGGCACGGGGTACAGACTTGATATTCGTCGTCGTATCTTATATGCACAAGAATCTGTGGCCCAGTGGCGTCTTTTAGAGGCATAATACACGGATGATATCTATATAGAACTTGGTACTACGGCGGATTATGTTGTATCCTTAGACGTTGGGATCGTTCGTTGAGGTATGGATAGATGTGTAGAAGATATATGTGTAGAAGAACTGTTTGTGTTAGAGGTGTAGTAGTTAAGATGTTAGGGATTGAGTTGCATGATAGAAGAGGTAAGTTATTTGTTTGCTATGTCTGTATGTATATTCGTATTCGTATCGTCACGTCTCACACATATCGTATACATATATGAATCGACACAGTTATGTTTGTATCATCTCTTTAATTTTATTTCTATAGCAGGATACGATATCTATATCAAGTAGCTGAGGATTAGTTTAGTATCAGATTAGTATAGTATCAGAACAGTTAGTACATCTATGCACCGCCTGGTGTCAGAGAGGACTCATTCCCATAGGGAACTACCGTAGCGCGTTATGTGTGCATATAATGTGTTCTTCTTCAAAGAGTGTAAGTCAGTTTCGGTACACCGTAGCTCGCCTGACAAGTGTGTGTTTATCGGTTGAGACCTTATCTGCATCTACTATGAATTAGAGACTGGGAGTATGTCATCAAAAGTAACATTAGTGGAGGAGATATATGATTCCGGTAAACTCTTTTCACACTGTTGTTTTTGCAGCGTGAGTCTGCATGTTCCAATACTATACTACACAGAGGCAGATAGTTGATTATTGCTATTAGTTTGACAAACATTTATCACTAGTAAGTTGTTACATATAACCTTTCATCTTTGTTGTTCACTCTGTACATGTCTCACATATATATAACATCTAAATATCATTTCTCTTGCTACTTCTCAACGTACGATCAGGGCTACCAGCTTTCTTCTTCCTCTTGTGAGCTCGACGATGAATGATATGAGCAGCTGCAGAGTTCATACCTGTTGGATTAAGTTGAGGGTTGTCTAAAGCATACAGATTCATTCGAGTCTGGTGCAAGCCACTCTTCAATACCTCTCGACCATCCATGCCATGTGCTTGAGCTAGCTTTGCTATCTGACCATACATCTGCTTGAAGTCATTGAAGCAATCACCAGTCTCAGTAATGTCCAAGTCCGAGTCAGCTATTGAGTTAATAGCACAGCTCATGTCAGCATCCTGAGTAGATTCGAGAGCAGTCGCCTGCTGTGATGGGACCATGTAGTCACTCTGGCTACCCATAACTTGGCTACAACCGAACATATTAGGTTGTAGCATAGCTGCTTGAGGCACATGGGGTAGCTTTTCATCTGCATCTTCCATTGGAATATCAAAGCAAGCCTGTTCAGACTGCTCCGAGGAAACATGTCGAACTTCCTCCTTGCCTCGTTATTGGTCCATGCACATGCAAGCAGCATTAGACCATTGTCTGAGCATATTAGATTCTCTCTACCGGTCATATCTCGAGCTTGTTCCAATGGACTACAAGTATCATCACCGAGATCTGCCATGAAGACCTCCTCCTCTTCAATACTAGAAGAGTTGTTGACCCTCTTATTCCTCTGTTTGATTGTAATAAGTCCAGATGATACATCAGCAAATAAGCAGACAAATGATATGTCTGGATCATTTCTTAAATCTGCAAGAAGACGATCGGCAGCAGTTACATGGGTAGAGTTTCTGTTGGAAGTTTTAGTGCCTGCCGTCGACAAGAATAGATCATTCTTATCCTTTCTCATGAGGTGATGCATCTGTTGCCAGTTCAATCTATAGCCAGTCCTATCCTTAACTAAACTACCAGTAGCAGTGGCAGATATTTTGGCAGTTCGAGCATCCTTAACTAATTCCAATTCATCCTTGGGTAAAAACTTAGATCGAATACCCAAATGTAATGGATTGATATGCATATGCCCAGTGCCGTAAATTTCCACCTTGTTGATGAGGTACAAACCATCTTTTTAACTTTTCACACCAATACACTGTGAATCGAACTTTACAAGTGATGGCTGGATCATCATCGTCGTCTTCCTTTACTACCTTTTTAGTTTTCTTCTTCCGAGGTATGGGAGCTAGCTTTGGGTTCCTCACACTATCACGGGTCTTCTTTGCATTATCCTTTTTGTTCTGCTCTTCATAATGATACCTCCCCTTGATACATTTAAATATAATTGCCATCATGCCCTCTTGATATTGAGCTTGCACCGTAAATCCAGCAGCATGGCACATTCTAACAAATATACCATGAATATTATCCTCTCGGAAAGAGTCATCATTCTTATTATACTTCTGTGGTAGGAAGTAGCAGGTACTATCATCTCTTTTACCTTCTTTTGGACGGCTTTTATTGTGGCCAACAGTCTTAGAGAAGTCAAAACTTTGGGTGTATCGTCGGAGAGAGATGTTGCAACAACCAGTTGCAAAGGACCCGATGTCCATGTTTTGGACTCATTCTGAAGAGATTGTAGTTGTCGGAGGGCATCAGCAAAAGTAGGCATTATTTGTATATTATCTTATATAATGAATTAGATATATGTGTATCAAATAGGAGTATTATATTAGGCACTGAACATAAGATGTGTCATG
>Ga0214478_101532_pt1 | contig 11370 bp, 8 predicted proteins | sample M1_20Mar14CPVII9_2_FD_178001 | JGI IMG/M metagenome (GOLD analysis project Ga0214478, IMG submission 178001) | Marine eukaryotic communities from Monterey Bay, California, United States - M1_20Mar14CPVII9sort6BwellD7 | ecosystem: Environmental > Aquatic > Marine > Unclassified | place: USA...
CACCACTCCTAAATAAACACAACTCACCTTTCCAGCACGTGCCATCAATTTAGACATACCATCAAATCTACGTTTCTGTCCCAACGTACTAGTCTTTAATGCCAATTCAGATCGTTTATCATAACTTCGTCTCTTAGTCATTGGCCTCTGAAATTTCTTTTGTAATAATGAACCACCCATACCATTACCATTACCACAATTCAATCCAGACATTACCGGTGCACGGGCAATTAGTACTTTAGCACCGGGCTCGAATAATTTATTTGTTGATTTAACTTTGATAGGTCCAGAACATTTACTAAAGCCAGAACCTGCACGTGCTACTACTAACTTTTTACGAGGTGGGGGTAATCCACCGGAGACACGACGGCCGTCGGGACCGAAGGAGCCACGGGTTTTATTACCCGTTGCTAGCATGGTTTGTTATGGTATTTATGGTACGATATATCTAATGATTGATCAACCAAAGAGGCGGCTTTATTAAAGACTGTAGAACTAATTTAAAATTATAGTGCACTTTAGGTCGGTACATGATCCCACGAGTGAAATTTTCTACGAATGAGCCTCACTAAGAGTGATGTTGTTGTTGATAATTTAGATGTAGGTAGTTGTCAGCATACAATAATAGTCAATAGTCGAGGAGGAGATTATTAGGATATCTAAACAGTATAATTAACAGCTAGGGTGTGCATCGTATATCTTTCTATACGATACCGCCGCCAATCTCAACACATAAATTAAATCTGCCCAAAACAATACAACAGAACAAAAATACAACTAGTTACAGCCAATATTGTATATCATCAAAAATGTCAGCCCGGATAACACGCCATACAGCCAAACGGTTGAAAACTGAAGAGGCATCAGCAATAAACCCATTAATCAACAATGGTTCGGATATTTTGATCTGTATCGCCCCATATTTATCTGTCGAGGAATTGGTTATCTTTCATTAACTAATAAACACTTTGGTCTAAGTACTGGCGATGATCAATTAAGTTTGATGGAAGATGTTGTACGTCAAGTTATTATCAATGAACAGACTGAATATGAAGCAACTATACTCCCCAAATATGAAGATGAGAGTTATTTACAGCTATACCATCAACATAAAATGTTACGTAAACCATTACAGTTTGATCAGTTAGTGGGGAAGAATCTTCAGTACGTTGTTGAGGGTGAAGAGGAGGATAAAACAAAGGTATTAGTCTCGCAGCACAAAATGGTGCAGGAGGCGGTGATACGTTTGCACACATCGATCAGAACACTGTTATCGGTTTGCTTCTGGACTTGGATGAGGGAATGATGACTGTCTATCAAAATGGGCAACGGTTGGGGGTGATGAAAACTGTATTGAGTGGTGAGTACGTTTGGGCAGTGTCAATGGAAAGCCGTGACTCGATTGTTGGGATTCGACGTGCACCGATCCCTACAAACTATGATCCAAGTCAAAACCAAGTTATCCCAGCTCCCAATTGGATGAACATGGACTGGTTAGCACCTGATACTCCATAAGAGGTTGACATGTATATATCTCTAGAAGAAACATGTGAGAATTATGATCGATATATAAATGAGAACTGGCTAGTTGTGAAGACTGGTACAGTGAGATGATGAGGAAACAGTGCACTTTAGCAAAGCTGGATTGTACAATAAGTAATGATTTTACATAATCTATCCACACATCAATATACTAGGCATTCTATACACTACAATCCTCCTCATTAGATCTTCACATCTCCATTTACTTCACACAAATAGTACCCCACAAATAACCATTATCATTACTGAAGTAGTGATCACTTGGCGGCGTTGGGCTTTACTCTCAACCTCATTAACACTATTATCAGCATTGGCATTATCAGGAGAGGAAAGGCAATCCACTGTCATGCCAGTATCCTGAAACATGCATACTTGTAAAGCATTCATCGGAGTAATACAATTCTCGGGGCACTTCTCATTGGCACATGCTTTCCATTTATTACAAAAGCTATCAGTATTGAAGCTCATTATATCTTCTCCCATCGCCTCAATCTGACAGAATGCGCATGCTTCGGCCATAACCACATTACCAGGATCGTAAATACCACACTCTTGGAGTGCTTCTGTCTCCTCGAGACAGAATCGGTCATCAAAACCGTCATTTGTCACCGTTGGGCTAGGGCTTATATTATCCGTCGGCAAAGCTTCGGTGGAATCCTAATAAAGCAAATGGAAGGTACATGTTGAAGATGCTGACGAGAGTATACAAGAAGTTTATGCACATGCCGTCGTATATGACTTACCGTGATTGTAGGATCAGTTACAGAATCGGTATCAAAGCAATCCACCAAGTCCAAGATCCCCGAGTCATCTAACACACACCTTTGAAAGGCATTGATTGGTCCAACACAAGTTTCTGGACACATTTCACTAACACAATCATCCCAGCGCTGACAATACCCATCAAAGTCAAAGATGTCATCTCCCATGGCTTCCAAATCCAAGCCACAGAGTGAACAATCAACAAATGATCCTATATTATCCACATCGATGGTAATACAGTTTTGAAAGGCTGCCACCTCTTCTGGGCATACTGCAACCGTGGGCGTATTTGAAGAAGAAAAGAATGTAGAATCAAAAGAATATGGAGGAAATGTCATCTGCCTGGATGGGGTGTCTGTGCTCAATGGACTTGTTTCTTCAACTTCCCATGGCTCTTCAACAGTTGTTGCCTCAGAATCAATAACTTTATAACAATAGTCTTCATAATCGCTTTCAGCTGTCCCAGATACGATACCATTTCCCTGTCCTTCGGTAGAAAACCTAGCCGGCTCCATAATTCCCCAATGTTCTCGTTTTCCTCCATATTGCGAAGCGATAGCCTCGGTATCTGCTCCGGCATTGAAAAGGCAGTTACAGTGTATCTGCAAGCCTCCTGGGATGTCGCCGCCCCAGACATACCCTCGAAGTACACCCAATGATTGGTCAACACCAACTTTCATACAGAAATCAGCACATACCTCTGTACTAAAAGTATATATCTGGGTGACACTAGGGTAGCTCTGCTCTCCACTGTCTCGGCAATTTCCAGTTCCTACATAATCGAATCCTTCTACATCCCCGGGGTATGAGGTCTCATCAATTGTTTCAACTTCTTCTGTTTCACTATCAATTTGGTTATTATTATTATCCAGTGCACTGGCTTGATCTACCACTGATGAAGATTGACAATCCGAAGCACAAAATGGGCCTTTCTGAGCGGCTTGAGGGTCATCTTGATATGTACAGCCAAAGTCTAAGAAGATATCAAAGCCGTTGGAGCCCGTGAAGATGTTATAAGTGTTGCCTGTGGTGTATGGGAATGTATCTTGCCATGAACATAGATCACCGTTGAAGGCTGTGGCATCTCTGAACATGTAGCTCATATCGGCAACACTTGAAGTATCAAAATTTGAAACATCTCCATCAAATGAAATGGCTTTATAGAACATGTATCTCATATTAGTAACTTTTGATGTATCAAAGTTTGATAAGTCTCTGTTGTAGGAACTTGCTCCACTGAACATCGACGACATATCAGTAACACTTGAAGTATCAAATTTTGACACATCTCCATCAAAGGTTGTGGCATAGCTGAACATGTAGCTCATATCAGTAACACTCGAGGTATCAAAGTTCGATAAATCTTGATTGAACGAACTGGCATCACTGAGCATGCTGTTCATATCAGTAACACTCGAGGTATTAAAGTTTGATACATCTCCATTGAATGAACTCGCATAATAGAACATGTAGCTCATATCAGTAACGCTCGAGGTGCTCCACCCAGATATGTCTTCATTAAAAGTAGACATCCAACTAAATAAACGTGACATGTCTTTAACATTTCCAACACACCACGAGTTCATCGGCCAACCGTATGTTTGTCCAATCTCACATTCGTTATTATTGGCACAGTCTTGATCAACATATGCACGAACTGCATTGCCAAGGGTGCCATATTGATCACATTGACCAAAGTCATTATAATTTATACAACCGCCGTCATCTGCACCAAAACAAGGTGCTGTGCTAGTTGTTGTTGGTGTTGTATCCTCGACAATTACTACTGGTGTTGACGATACCAATTTTGATTTGCAAACACAACAATTCTCATTTGGAGTTAGACCTGATTCCCCCATCTCCCCATATCCACCACACCACGCTGCATTACTCTCATATTCTACACATTTTCCTCCCCACTGATCCTCATAATCTTGTGTATCAACACACTCAGTATCTTCATCGTCAATAGGAGGGGATTCAAAGGGTACAGCTTTATATTCATATCCGGGTATATTACTAACAGCTGCATAACATCCTGAAAGTAGTAATGCATACAATAGAGTTGCAATGAGTATGTTGATGTTGATGTTCATGATAATTTTAGATGTTTATGTTATGTGTTACTGCAAATCAGAGATTTAATGATGAATAATAATTATGATAGCAACTAAACTAATAATTGTGAGGTTGTGCTTCATCATATGTAGTAGATACGATGATGTGGGCTCATGGTGATGTGTCTCATGCAAGATGGTCTAAGATATTGGTGATGTTTTGAGGGCAGTTGAAATGGAGCCCTACCTACAAATATCTAGGTAGCTACTGCTACTAGCTGGATGGGCCTTGTTAAACTCATACAATGCCATTGCAGCAAGATATAATTGGTTATTCATTTACATTACATTCATCTCTATTACTTATTTGCTTCCATCCTGTGTCACTTGGCTTCTTAATCGTCATGAGTAGATATTACAGGAGTAGAAAGAGCCCTCATGAACTTTGCCGATCTCCAATTAATCTTTTGTGCAGGCATAGTCTGCCTCCGGTCCATCTTCTCTCTCTTTTCCAACGACTGAAAGAAGAGCTGAACTCTATCATTCATATCAAGTGATCCTTCCATTAACATTTCATTAGCTACCATCTCAAGATTAGCAACTGATTGACGTCTCATCTTCTCGGATGCATCCTTTGGTAAAGACTCATGCTCGATACTCTTATGTAGGAACTTCATGAACCGCTGGTAAGTAGGAATAACACTAACAAATGCGTTGAATAATGTAAATGTAATAATAGGAAGGGCACTCGTTTTGAGGAACATCCATGCTTCATCACGATACCAAACTAATATAATTTGAATTACGATGTATCCGAAATGTAGAGCCCTTGTCCAAACGTTCATGATAAGCATAAGTAGGTTGACGAGCTTGAACTTGCGTAAATCACTAGCTTTTGATAAGTCCAGTGTCTTTGAGTATTCAATGAAGGCTATCATCGTGGCTCCGAATTGCAAATCAAAACATAGCCAGTGTAATGCTTGCAATTCACGATAATGTAAAACCATTGGCAGTCCAAGGCATGATGCTAAGGGAGTCAGAAGTTAATTCACATAATGGTCACACGCATATCCAGAAAGAGAGGGAGGTAGGGGGGTTAGCTTTGTTAGTGGAATAGCAAAACCATATCATATGCACAATTCAACTCAATGCAAAGCTACGTGAGTATACATTCATCACTTGGTTTCACAATCAGATCCCCAATGCTCAAATCAAGGGTGGTCTATGACCATTGTGCACAATTAACTTCTACTTACCTAATGTATGATGAACTGCCAATACAATTATGAATGGGGTTGGGACCTTCTTATCCCCGTTCTTTGTAAAGAATCTAATGTAGCCAAACTCGAATACTGATTCAATCTCCCATCCAACCTCCGATAGTACACCCATACATGCCAAAGAACTAGCCCATTTAACATCTCCATACCCAATTAAAGAGGGAACACAAAAAAGAGCTCCTACTGTATGTTGTAACATTAATACTTGATTGAATGGCCAATCGAGCATCATCTTTTCTAATACTTCTTCTTTACTCCAGTCCTTCTCAATCATACCAATTGCTTCTAGATCGGCTCTTCCTCCACGGTTGTAATGCCTTAAACCTATTATAATGTAGAGAAGATTAGAGATATTGGATATATGATGAGTATATGATATGAGAAGGTAAGATATTACATATTCACAAAATATATATGAGAAGGTTAAGATGTGATCTCAAACACACACACATATTATAATACATATCATATACATATACTCACATGCAGCATACAACCAAGGTTTACCATATGTAAAATATGATAATATCGGACGTGCAACAGTGAATACAATACCCCAACGTACAGCGAATCCACATGAGATATAGAGAAGTTCAATTGCATTAGCATCTTCTTTGAATGCCAATTCTATGGTAATTGATATTTTGATCGATGTAGGCGATCATGATTGAGGAAGAGACGATTGTAGATTAATGTAGCCGCTAATTATAGATGCCAAGTATTGTTTATATAATGTAGATACATAGGTTGGCTAGACGTGTCGCCTTGATTGTCGTCGGGGAGCAAAATAGCTAATGAATTTAGCGACTAAACGATAGCTCGTAGCACTGAGATATACAAGTGGTGAGTGTTGTGTTTATACGGCATGATATTAGCCACGGCAATAAGGATGCGGAGTTTAACCAATAAAAGGATTTGTGAATCATGCGGTATGACCGATGGTGACGGCAGTGATAAGAAATTACTCGAATGTGCTGCTTGTTTATCATCATATTTTTGTAATATTCAATGTCAACAACAATCATGGCCATTGCACAAGAAGGTATGCCGTCAAAGAAAGAAATCTGTCGTAAAGATACAATCCAATTGGAGAGGGTGGTATACTCGTAAGAGACTATTAATGAATGATGGTCAGGATAGGTGTGAGGTATGTGGAGCGCTTGATAGCAAAGATAAACAGTTAAACATTTGCAATGATTGCAAGTTATCATTATTCTGTTCGGTACGGTGTCAAGAATATGCGTGGAAGAAGAAGAATCACAAGATTGTATGTCAAGAAAGGCAAAGAGCTGCTATGAAAATACAGTTAGCTTGGAGGACAGTAATACTACGATCTAAGTCTGCAGTTAAGATTCAATCAAATTGGAGAGGCCTTAGATGCAGGTTAGCCAAAGCAAAAAGGAAGAAGGAGAACAATTCAAAAGCCCTCCAACATACACTAAACTGCGTGATATTATCTGTAGTGGTTTATATGATTCTCGAATCTATCGAATCAAGCGATGCATATGTGGTATGTGCTCTCTTTGCTTTTGCCAATAATGAAAGGGATTTGAAATCTTTGATGCGTTCATCAGAAGAGAGGTTGTTCACAGTAATAGACAATCCATGCGGTTATAAAAATATGGGGAAGAGTTTAGAATTGCAAAAAGATAGAATTACAACACCAAATACCGAAACACAAGCTGTTGAGAATGGCTCTACCACATCTGACACAACAACATATAGAGCTAAAAAAGATGGGTTATCGGAATGGGAAGACGCTTCCTTTGAGATTATTATTCTGGCATTATTTGGTGGCCTTTTCAGTATTATGTCAAGATACACAATTTCGATGATCGTTCTGTTATTCGCAGCAATTGCATTTTCCGGATATGAAGCTTTGACTATTTATTGTACTGGAGCTCTTTACATTGGTACACTTTGCATGTATAAAGGACGAGGACAATTCTTGGTCAACACATTTGATACATTTGATACATTTGAAATGTGCGAAACAATCTATCTAGAATTGGGTTCAACCTTCTGGCTTGGAGAGACTATCGTAATGTGGTCCTTGATATGTTGTGTGTGGGACAAGGCACCACTTTGTTTAAATGTCGTCCTTGTCACTGTTGCCCCGCTACTTACGCTATGGTTATGTGGAAGCATTTTAAGGTATTCAATACTGCTAGTAATGTCAACACTTTATGTGGTATGTGGAAAGGGGTCAATCACATTTGTAATGGGAACAGTGAGGAAAGATCCAACCCCTAATGAACCGCGGATTGAAATAATATACAACATGGTGGAAGTGACTATATTGGTTGGGTTCATCGCTAGCTTTGTATCGAGGTATACACCAATGGTATGTATTTTGTAGATATATCAGAGTCACTTTTACGCACATCAAACCCTCATTCGATACCCTTCCTCAGACAATATTTATGATAGCACTTTGGTTACAAATGATATACTCAGCATACAAAGGCACGCTTCCACACATTGATAACGCGTATTCCAGGGAAATGATCGCACCCCTGTTTGTCGATGTGTTTGGCATGTATTGTTTGTATATTGCTCGGAGCCAATTGTCCGTAGTCAACTTTTTTGCAAAGCTGGGATTTAGCTTTGATGAGGAGAGTGAAGAGAGCGAGGTTTTGCTGCATCGGTTTCTTTTCTGGTTAGGCGAAACATTCCTAATGTTTATGATTATGTGGCATGCAAGAACAAAGTGCGAGGAGCTGGTAATCTTCATTAGTGTTCCTTTACTATCACTGTGGCTACAGGGAAGAATTTTGAGGTATATCATGATTGTACTACTTGAATTATTGGTAGTGTTTGTTTCGATTGGATTCTTTGGTTTTAAGGATGACGATGAAGAAGAGAGAGAAGCCGGAGGGGAGATTACCGAGACAGACTCAGAGGATAAGATTACCGAGAAAGTAGAGGAGGAAAAGGTTTCCGAGAAGAAAGCAGAAGAGGAAAAGATCAACATAACAACTCAATTACAAGCTGATAAGAGGAAGAAGAAGACATTCAAGGGGAAGAAGAAAAGAACGAGAGTAACTTGATCGATTTCTCCATATCCATTTAGATTAGATTATAAAGTTAACATCGTATTAGCAAGTTAGCTAAGTTGGACTCCATTTATCATGCCAATGTATGGCAAGTCTGTCTTCCTCAAATGATATCGGCAGCCATATGTACCTCGAGTCTGATAGATTCTTTTCATTCCATCTGTCTGCAATAAAGATGAATCTTTCACTACCACTACTGTCTCCATCACCAACCACTGGCAAAACATATGTAGATTGTGAATGAAAGGTAGTATTTGCATCTAAACCTTGGGCTGGATTGCCCAACTCCTTCCAGGGTCCAAAGATGGATGTATAACTAACAGCAGATCTAGCAGCATTCGGTTGCCATGCAGTACATCCCGATCCAATAAAGTAATATGCTCCATCTTTCTTGAAGATAGTTGGTGCCTCCATGTACCTATCGATGAAGATTCTTGAGTAATTGCCTTTAGTTGATAGGTAGTCGTCACTAAGTTCTGTAACATGTAATGCAGCATTATCTTCGGAAGAGTAGAAGAGGTATGCTCTTGTATTATCATCCACAAACACTGTCAAATCTCTTGCCATTTGATTGGCATTTGATCTAAAGCTATTTATATATGTAAATGGTCCTTCAGGTCTATCACTTATAGCAACACCACTTCTTGCTCTTTTGTAATCCATACTATCAATATGTAACCACATTACAAACTTGTTAGTTCGTTCATTGTATACTACTTTTGGACGTTCGGCTACCTTATCAATGTTTAAATCATGTTCAGTATCATTTAATACGGTAGGCAAGACATTCCCATTATACCTCCAATTCAATAGATCTGTAGAAGAGTAGCAAGATATGCCAGTAAGATCAACTCGGGTACCTCCCCAATCAGCGTTTGACGGGGGTAGGTATGTACTACCAACTTTGATTTCACCATACCAATAGTATGTATTATTATAGAATATGAATCCACCACCATGTGCATTGATTGGTTTGTTCTGTGTATCTAGAAAGATTGAACCGGGATGTATGTACTTTTTGTCATTGTCGTAATCTAATATTGATGATGATGAATTGATTGGTATAGAAGTTGTAGATCTTATACCTTGAAAGTGTTTGTTTGTAAGTACTACGGAGAAGCATATACATAAAATAGTAATTGTAATACATGATGGGAGGTAGCTATAGTATCTTCTTTGCCGATGATACACATCACAATCATTCTTTGAAAGTAGATGTGAATGCTCATTCATTTTGTTGTTGCAATGGTTTCGTCGCCTCATAAAAACCGATACAAATGACGACCCCTAAATAAAAAGGACTTCTTTCCCTGTTCTTTGTAGTGTATCGGTCAAAGTGCGGCAAATATCCGACCTCAACTGCACACATCAAATCTTTGCCGTGCCGTCTGACATCAAGATACAACGTATATGTGGGCCAACACCTGAATTTATTACACATGTAAGCACAATAACAAGAGAAAAGGATACCATTAAGGTATCCTAGCCTCTCAAGGCAGCACAACAATTGACCGAATGAGCGTGCATCGTCGCTAAATAGCGATACCCAATCATCGCTAATACCCTACATTTTAAAGACAAAATGCTATTTTCAGCGATGACTATTTTACTCTGGACTCCCTATTAAGTTATTGCAATAAGCAATTACCATGATGTGGTGCCGTCGACGGAATAGCAGCCGCCGGAGTACACCGATGCGAGTGCCTGCCGTGTGGATGTTTAGTAGGCACCCATAGGCGTCTATCGATACGCCGGTAGCATGGATAGAGACCGTTTATAGCCCTCGAAAGGACACTAACTGGTGCATCATCGTTAATTGATGTGGTTGAGGGTCGCGGCGTCGAACGATATCGCCCGGCATCATGATATGGCCATCCTACATTCTTTATATGGTTATAATAAAGGACTCGACGTGGCCGGACGTCTATTATGATGGTCTAAATGTGTTGCAATCGGAGTAGTAGTATGGTTACGATGGGTGGCTGGTCTACCTAATGGGCTATAACTAGTTAAATATACAAAAGTAATTGTCCTGGCCAACAGATTAGCGTATCTACAGCTAGTTAACTAACGTATAATACTATCCAGGACAATTACTTTTGTATATTGAATGAGCATCGGTTGACCTCGTGTGGCTTATTATCATGGTTGATACTATTTTTGTGTGTGGAGGATACTGCGTTACCTTGAAAATTCATATTCATTTGCATTTTTTTGAGCTCATATCCTGGGATGTAAACTCATTTCAAGTAAGGGTATCCGATTGTTGTGGCAGGTAGGTAGGCGGCCGCACCCGCCCGGGCGCCGGGCGGGCGGTAGGTACTATAGCTATTGTAGTAAAACTCCCGCTGCCACGAGATAAAGCAACTTGAAAGTGAGTACATCGGCTACACGTCCGTATATTACTTCTAGAAAGGCCCAGGCGATAAGTTTTATTATTGTTGCAAAAAAGCCTTGGTAGATTGTCAAAAAAAAGCTAATCAAATCTCAACTCATCAACGCACCTCAAAATTATGGCTGATACTAACGATCAACCAATGACTGATGTTACTACCAACTCCTCTGACTCTGATGATCCATCAACATATCTATCATTATTATCAGAACCATTGAAATCATATGCAATCAAGGCATTTTCTCCTCCGCCAACAATATCAGAGGATACCACTGCCA
>Ga0214478_101533_pt1 | contig 11364 bp, 6 predicted proteins | sample M1_20Mar14CPVII9_2_FD_178001 | JGI IMG/M metagenome (GOLD analysis project Ga0214478, IMG submission 178001) | Marine eukaryotic communities from Monterey Bay, California, United States - M1_20Mar14CPVII9sort6BwellD7 | ecosystem: Environmental > Aquatic > Marine > Unclassified | place: USA...
GCAAAGATTGTTGGTATGTTGTCATCTTCAAAACCAATACTATCGTTTTCGTTATTATCAACTAATAGTGAAGATGAAGGAGGAGGACTTTCGGCAATGTCAATAGAGATGGGTAGTCATGTTGATCAATTCATACCCTCATTAGAAAGATTATTATCATCCATGTCTATTGGGGGGCGTAGAGGTAATAATAATGCAAGTTCTAAAGATGGTACAAAGAAGCGGAAGAGAGATGGAAATAGTAATGCATCCTCAGCACAAACGTCATCTTTAGCTGCTGGAGTAGTCACGATGGCAGCTAGCGATGCCACGATCCTATCACTAGGGCTGCTGTTACAAGCATCCTTGGCATCTACAGAGAATGTTAGGAGTAGTTCCAATGAAAATATCACTACAACAAAACGACGCTTGAATCCATCATTGCTAGTTTCTGGTGAGAGTACCTTCTTGAAAGGTGGAAGCACTCACGCAAATGCAATGTTATTATTTAGAGAGGGAGTGAGAGGTAATAATAACAAACAGCCTGCAATCCAAAGCATTTGGGATTTACCTTCAATGCCAGTAGACGACTTGGTTGGTAGTAGAGAGAATATGTATACATCAGATGATGAGGTTGTATCGCAACAACATGCCGGCTCAACTGCTGAAAGTGAAACATTATCAACAATGGAAAAGATACAGAGCTTGATCACCCTCCTAGAAACGCTTAGAATGAAGTTTGTAGAGCTGACACACTCAGGGCGTGTCAATGAAAAGGGTGGTCTCATCATGCCAACCACTGATCTTGACACTATGGACATTCTCATCCAAACGATACGTCTTACCCATCAACAATGTCAGGAATATCTAATGCTTGTAGATGAAAAGGAGTTGCTATTATTAAACCAAATGAATGCAAGAACCATACCTGCTCCTAGACAATCAACAAAGAAGAAGAAGAAATCAAAGACAAAAGTACAAGATATAGGAGAATGTCTTGCATCATATAAAGCCACTGCAGACAAGGCACAGATACTTCTACTCGAGTCCTTTCCTATATGTCCAATGGATAACACATCACTCTCGAGGTATGAACTTACCAATGCCGGTATATGCAGCACACTGGCAGAGCTTGGTGGGGGTAATAGAGAGTCATCTGAATGGATTAGCTCGGTATTTGCTTACATTCTTCCGCGGCTACAGACTTCGGCATCTACAGATAATAGTGTTCTTGCAACCAAAGATAATGCTTCAGAGAAGATTGCTACAAATATGCTTCTGAAGGTTGTTAGCAAGCTACTCCTATCTCATAGTGCACATTCTGATACTGTCGAATCGAGTCAGACTTACCTTTTAAAAGATATCACCAAACGGCGTGAGCTGCTTGAGGCATTTGCTAGTACATTCTTCGTTGAATCTGAGCAAGTACAACAGCTTGCACCAACTCCAATGGGCAGGACAGCAGCCATGTTACTTACATCATTAGTTCCACAATTAGTTACAGACTCAGCTGATATCAATGATAAGTGTTTTGTTCTGAGGATGATGTTAGTTCTACCAATTTACCTCGTTGCATGGGAAGGCAACTACCCAATACAAACGGGCTTAGTACTTTCATCGATTATATCGGTCGTTAGGCAGTGGAATGAAAACCATGTACCTGACGACGAAATTCCAATCAATAATCTCTGCTTGGAACTTCGATCGAAATTAAAGGGCCTTTATATTACATCCAAAAAGAAGCCGAGTATATTTGAGCGTCTTCCTGAACAAGTTCAGAAACTATGCGTCGGCCTTATTGGCTTATTGAAATGTCCTCCAGGAGACCTCATGAAATCATTAGCAAGTATATGCGCATTGAAAGATTCCGAAATTGATGCGAGAATCAGTGACAGTATGTCAAATTATATAATGGAAGTTGTGCATTCATTGAGAAAGACTATTGCCATGTCAACATACATCACTTTTCTCATTGATAGCTGTGGGATAAAACGTGCAAGTAGTACTGTTGGAGATACTGGGTCGAGTCCATTGTTTGAGGCTGTCTTTTCTTATGACAGTGCAATCGGACAGCTTTGTCGTTTTCTGACTACTTCATGCGATGGAGTATCACTCAAAGTTCTTCCCATGGTTCGTCCTGTGTTACAAAAATGGATGGAGAACCCAGCTTGTTCCACTTCGAATGATATTTACAAGCAGTTAGTTCAAGCACGAGCGGCCGTATCTATTCTCGCTGCTTTCACTTGGGATGAGGTGCTCTCACAAGGTCACATTGAAAGCAACGAATTTGTTGGCCCTATGTTCTTGAAGCTCGATGATGAGTTTGATAGTCAACTCATTGAATGTATTATTGGCCAGTTTGAGCTTTCTGCTCGAATTTGGTCGATGGAAGGAGGCGATTATATGGATGACTTGGAGATTCAGCAGCAATATCTGGCAAAGTTATTAGGTTCAATCACCTTGCTTTTAAGATATCGCAAGGGAATGTTTGACCAGTTTATAAAAGCTGCTACCAATAGAGTAACACAGCAAAAGGAGACACTTGTTGAAGAAACAGGGAAGGAAGATGTATCCTCCTCCAAGCAAATTAATGTTACCGAGGTTTTGATGAAGGCACTTCTGTTAGTTCTCAAGTCCAAGGAGCCTGTATCAATAGTAGAGTTGGTGCGAGACAATAAGGAGTTACAATCTACTTTGTTAGATGCCGCAGAACAGATGGAGAAGGCGGTATCGGGAGGACGCCTCTCTCATCTTGGAAATAAGATCAGGCATACTGTTAAGTTAATTCAACAATAGTTAACAAGCATTTATTACCACTCTTCTTTCTTATTCTTACTCCTTCGACTGCAATATACCCCAACATATGTAATGCATCCCCATATCATTTATATCTTTTGCACTTAATGCGTGAACATATATCTCTTTCCCTCTTATCTCAACTAGTTACTCTTTGGACTTCCTCGAAGTTTCTTTAGTAAACTGTCAACCTGCTCCTTCGTCCCCATTGTTCCACCACTATCACCACCAATATCTTCCAACATTCGTTTACGTTCTCGTTCATCATCTTCCCTTCCTGCCACACCAGCTTTACCCCCAGCTGCTGATACCTTTCCATTCTTTCCATCTTCTCTTTCAACCTTAATCTTATCCAATATTTGTATAACCTCCTCGGCCCTGGCATTCCATACCTTTAATTCCTCATGTCCTTCCAACGCGCTAGATATCGACTCTTTCAACTTACTTTCATCCTTCAATTCACCATTCTGTAATGCCTCTTGTACACCCAATAATGTTTCAGATGCCTTCTTTAACCGTACTAATTGTCGTTTTAATTGTATACGTTTTTGTTTCTCCTGTTGGATACGCTGTCGTGATATTAATATTTCCTTATCAATATTCATAAATTGTTCATTTGTGGGTTTAACTGTTGGTGGTTGTGTGAATGTTGATGTAGGGAGAGCATTTGTAGTGGAAGTTGAAGTAGTGGAAGGTGCACCATCTTGACTAGATTTCTCTTTACCATTTTCTTCATCAAGATAACTTTCCAATATCTTACGACGTTTAGTTTTGGAATAATATTGCACAGTGAATATATTCCGTGAACAATACGTCTCGGCTAAATCCAAATTCTTCTTATATGCCTTTCGTAACTTGGCAATTAACTTCTCTTCACCAGTTAATGGCTTGTCGTCATTAGGATTATTTGAGCTTTCTTGATGTTGGCGTATCTCCTGATCCGTTAATGTACGTGGTAATAATGGTAAACTTGCAACTTCTTCAGTTAGTAGTGAATCAATGGTTATTGCAATATCATCAAATAAATGTGAGGGATGTGCACCAAACATGAGGTAATCCTCAGATTGTGATGATTGTTTATCATCTGTAGTTTTTGTTGCAGTAGACTTTGCAGCCGTGCTGTCAGCGGCGGCGACAGTACTACTACCACTTGCAGGTTGCAATGATGATGGAGGTGGTCTAGTGGCTTCCATTCTGGTAACAAACAGTAAATATCGTAACAACTACCTACATACAGTGTAACAACAGAACAACAAACAACGAAATAAAGGATACCGCACGCAAGGAGAGATGTTACATTCGTTATCTACGAGAATATTTATTATTTACATGTTGTGTTAAGTTGGGGAGCGTTGATACTATATAAAGCTATTTGATATCCACTGCAAAAGGTACACAAACAATACTGACGGTACTATCCTAGATTAGTTTTGATACTATTTCATTAGTAGTACCTCGTGACATGACATTGCAAGTTGCTGAGAATAGAAGTTGAAGAGTTGATTGAGATTAGTAGTCTGATTAGTGCAGATTAGCAATTGGCATATCAAAATAAAATATGAGTGAAGCACTATGTGAACTGGGTGTTCTAGGTCTAACAACGACCGGTCAATCACTTGCGGCACATCACGCGTCCAACTTGATTCGAGTATGTGTCTGTGATGATGATGTCTCTTTCATACCGCAAGTTATTAACGAGTATAAAACACAAACCGAGGCAGGTGAAGATAATGAGACAACATCAAATGAACGTGCTTCACGATGTATGCTACCATCTTCAAACTTGGAAGAATTGGTGGCACGTCTTGCTCAACCACGTAAGATTATTATATTTGGTACATATAATGATGATGTGAAGTTATCCGAGTATTGGACTAAACTATCCACACTAGTTGAGAAAGGTGATATGATATTAAGATGGGGTAAGGAAGACAAAGGGCATGATAAGAATATAACATTTTATAATAATTCTATTGTTGGTAATCTATCAAAGATGTATGCCAAATCGAAGGGTATTCATTTACTTGAAATGGTTAAGTTGCAATGTGATCGGGCGGTTATATTTCAGGGTGATGGATATGATAATGCATTTATGGTAGGTGGTGCTACAGAGGCTTATAAACAATTGGAACCATTTATAGCTCCATTGGCAACTATTGGATGTGTTGGTAGTGAGCCTGGAAGTGTACACTACGCTCAGATGGTTCAACGTACAATCGAAAATGGTCTAATGCAAGCATATGCAGAAGCAACTGATGTATTAAGAATGGCAGCAGGATATGAAAATCAAGATATTGGTCGGGCATTTAATAAATGGCAAGAAGGAGGGGGTAAAGCATCGTCCTATCTATCGAAAATATCATCCAAAATCTTTTACAAACGAGATGCCATGACAAAGAAGGGACACGTTTTGGATTACATCCTTGATTCTGTTGAGTTGAATACTGTTGATAACTGGGTAACACTGGAGGCTACCAGGTTAGGTGTCCCTGCACCTTCTGTTAATGCCGCTCTTGAAACAAGGTTCTTGAGTGCAATGAAGGATGAACGTGTAGAAGCATCTTCAATTCTCAAAGTACTGGATGTTGCTGATACACCAAGTGTACTGAAGGGTCAGGTAGATGAAGATCTGCAATCTGCTCTCTACTGCGCTTGTATGTGTATTATTGCAGAATGCTTTGCTGTTTACCAGGCAGCTTCTGAAGTGGAATCATGGGATGTGAACTTTAAAGAATGTATTCGGCTGTGGAATTTGCCTGGCTCAATTCTTGAATCTACATTACTTAGTAATATTACTTCTGCATTGACTAATAATGCCAACCAAGAGATGAAGATTCTGTTAACAGTGCCTGATGTAGCGTCCGAGCTGAAGGAGTTGCACATTTCATGGAGAAGAATTGTAACCCTATCGTTCGCAAGTGCCATCCCGTGTCCAACATTAAGTTCATCACTTACACATTACGACTCTCTCCGATCTCGCAAGTTACCTATTGGTCTTATTCATGCACAGCGGGACTACTTTGATGCATCTGGATACAGCAGAGTTGGTATTGATGGACATTTCACTACCAATTGGATTACCGACCATACACAGCAGATAAAGAGGAGAGAATCATCTGCACAGCCAAAGAAGAGGAAGAAGACAGAGAATTAGGTTTATTAAGTACGGTATAATATTTTCAATATTCTCAAGAGTGGACTTATCTCTATCTTTATAATTATATAAATCTAAAACCTATATTCTAATTGTAGACTCGTCATGGACAGTGCCACTAAAGCCCTGGAGTAATGCTTCCATCTCTTCACACTGTCTTCTAAGCCGAGACAAACTTCTTCTACTTCTAGAATGAGATCTTTCACAGCTGTCTTGGCGAGACAATCTTCTCCTTTGATCGTTAGTTCGTCTATCACCTCTTTCACTACTTTGTTTCTTAGTGGCCATGGCTGTGTTGAAGGACTAGTCTTCTTGCTTGAGCTACTACTACTTTTTATGCTTTCTGTTTCTTTTGCTGCCGCTTCCTCTCCTCTTCTCTTCTTTGTGCAGCAATCTTCCTCAACTTTTCCTTCTGTAATACTTGTTTCATAACATCATCCAAGCCTCCTTCTAACACTCCACTTTCTGCTACATTCAAGATGGAAAGTAGTCCAAGATGGAGCACTGGTAGCGATCCCACTTTATTGTTTTTGTTCATTCAGTTTGATTGAGTAGTAATGTCACACAAGCATTCTTACGTTCTGCACTCCTCTAGACAAATATAAAGCTACTAGAGAAAGAGAGTACGAGGAGAGTACAGGCAGTAAAATAAGTGAAAAGATTTAATACAAATCATATAGATCCTCTTTATATTTGTATTCATCTGCTTCTACTTTTACTTTATATTTGTATTCATCTGCTTCTTCTACTCGTTATGTCACATAGGTGTTTGCTGTGTTGTGGCATTTGTGCACTCGTTTATAGCTTCCATTTACCTTTTTCTGACTGAAACCTCCACAGGATTGATTCCTGTCTCCTGCCATTATTGGATCATCACAGTAGATGTTCTTCCCATCTCCCCCCACCCTCAATACCACCCGGCACTTCTTATTACACTCATTACGTTCACAAACCCTTAAACCTCCACCAGAGCCACCCTTTATATGATATCTTTGTCCACCCTCAATTAGTAAGTTGTAGCACCTTTCACAGCGTTCATCTTTATCCCGACCTTTATGTTTGTCTTGACGAGCACAATTTGAAAGTTTTGCACAATCATCACATAGAGCAGTACCCTCTTTGACACCAATATTGGGGCAGTTTTTGCATTGTTGTACTGCTATTGATTCCTTGTAACATGTTTCACATTTTTCGAAGACGGAACCACGTAAGTTATAGCGCTTCTTCCCATTACACGTTTCAAAATTCACACATACCCTATTCTCACGACAGCCTGTACAAGTCTTCAATCCCTCCTTCACTTCATTTCCATCTGCCATACAACAAGGCCTCTTCATAAATTGTTCAGGGGATTTATTAGCACAAGTGGCACAAGTAGTATTTGGAAACACCCCCGGTTTCCCCTTCTTCGAATGTGTAGCAGGTACCACGGGACGGGTAGTAGCTGGAGCTTTATCACATTCTTCACACATTATAACATTATCATTCGACAAATCCCAAGTTTCTTCAGGGAGATTACCACTCTTATCCCCAATCCCTTCACTAAATTCTTCTATATCTTCCTCAGTACACGAAATGGACATATTAAATAGCTCGGTCAAATCAACGTTGGGATCAGGTAGATTATTCCCATTCATTGCTTTTACTAATTGTAAATTACGCCCTGGTGGTTGGTTGGCAATGGTATTAGCAGATGGTAGCGGAGGTTTACCTTCATGTGTTAGTTCATCATAGGTGTCTCTAGATGGGAAATTGGAGTATAGTTTATCATTACCAGAAGGGTGTTTACTATGATTTCTACTGTTTCCTTTACTGCTTCTCTTCCTACTTTTTGATTTATTGCTACTTGATGCTGCAGCAGTACTACGAGTACGACTTGAGTTCCTAGTTGCACGTGATGATTTGTTTTGATTTTGAGGTGGTGGTACTGTTTCTGCTGATGATACAGCGCGAGAAAACTCCTCTTCCTCTAGTTGTTCAGCACTAATATTACCTCTTCTCGACATCATAGTATATCCTGGCTAGCCGCACGGCGTCGAATGCCACACAATACAAAGATAAGTAAAGATGTTTGTCGAATTTGGTTTTCATGTTTATAAGATGAAAACTCTTTATTAGGTTAGCCCCAACCCATTTCTGCTCACTTTTATTTTTCAGCAACTCGTAGTAAGGTGCAGAACTGTCAACATCATAACTTACTCTAGGTTATAAATCAAGGTGAGATATTTATGTAGATAGCGAGGATTATCCATCTCTACATGCCGATTTTTCAAGTATAGGAGGAACCGTTCTGTATCAAATTGTTTTATAAAAACAACCACCTTATGGTGCATGCAAGATTAATTGAGTTTGGAGACTCCTGTTATCCATTTTATTGTGTATCATTATTGATTATGGCATTAAAACAATCGATTATTATCATTATAAATGACATAAATAATGCTGGTTGGGCCTGTGGTGGTGTCTGAGAGGTGAAAGGGGTATTGTAATTCATGATATGATGCATGACTTAATTCTGATCAGTATTTGAGCTGCCTAATTTTAGTGTTGTGTATAATTCAGCACTTACAAACAGTTCATATTATATTATAATCGAATATTATAACAGGTATGTAATGATGCTGGCCTTCATATAGGTCATACAAGCTTGTGGGAGAGGGTATATGATGATGTAAGTTCAAGTTCAACTAGTTGATTCATTTCAAATGTGGGGTGTGTACTATATTCACCAAGATTATTAATATCTAACTATTTGATTCATCTAATATCATTGTTATTTACTAATGGTATAGTATTTTGATGTTGTGGGATTGTTTGTATTGTTTAGGGGATGTGGGGAGATGGAGTTGATGTGTAAATGTAAGTTGCATTTCAAATGTGGAAAGTGTCTGTTTTTCTCATAATTATTGATATCTAACCATTTGATTCATTCTATTATCATTATTACTTACCAATGGTACAGTATTTTGTTGTTGTGGTATTGTTTGTAGATGTTTAGCGGCTATTGGTGATGGGTGATTGTGCCGCCGAGATAGGCAGTCAAAATTAACATCAAAATGCCAAAAGAATGCAAATGTACTCTAAAGGTAATCATTCGGACTTCTTCTTGGGGGTGCCTGAACTAGGGGATTTTTATTGGCTTTTTAAGAGGGCCGGGGTTTAGTTTGGGGATTCTGAGTGTACCTTGGGGTACCCTTAATCATTTTGGGAAGAAGAAGATTTTTCGAGTTGCATTGTGTACTACTTCAACCCATCACCTACGCTGCGTCTCTCCTTCGGCTTACTACACGCCGGCCGCCGGCAGCTCTGCTGTTGGCGCCATCCATACACTCTCCTTCTCTATTATATCCATATGTGATACTACTATCAATATAGATAGGCAGGAGAGGTGGTGGTGGGGATAGAGTGATGGGTGATGGGTGGTAGACGGTAGACGTTGATGGATGATAATTATATGTTGATGTGCTACTATGTATGAGTATTGCTTTTCATGTTATGATTATTCATGCTACCACTTACACATATTATTACTCTTCTCTCTACCCATGCTAGGCATATCAATAAACATAATCACACCAAAAATACAATATGTCAGAACGTTGTGATAGAGATGATATCAGCAAGACTGCACATGATAGTAGGTCAGTATTAGCAAAATGTATTCCTTCTACACCGACACCCGCCGTTCAAAAGTCTATTGTAAAGGCTCAAATAGCTCAAACCCCATTGGTGGAACGAATGACAGCTAGGTTCTTATATCAATCTCTCTTGAATTTTGACTACTATCAAGACAGCACTCATGCCGCGTTGGGTCCAACTAGTCCAGGACACAATCGAGTTGGATGTAATATTCACAGTGATGGTATCAACCATCGGCCAGATATCAATGAAGATGAACCAAAGAAACTTGGAATCTGTGATAACAATGCAGCAAACATCAAGATACAATCTCTTCTACACATTGCACTTATCATGTATTTGGTGGAAGTACTCGGAATGCATCCAAAGGATGAAGAGTATGTCACGTATTACAGTTTTCTATGGCTCATTGGTAGTGGCATGGGCATTCACGGTGACTACCCAAACGAGGTAAAGAGGAAACTGTTCTTCATCCGCCTTAGTATCCAAATTGGAGAGGGGAGAAAGATTAGTTTCAAAGCATACAAGTTTGAGGGAAATGATAAGAAGGCAAATCATGTCTACAATGGCATTAGTATTGATAGCCTTGTCATGCGTCAAGGAGCAGATGCATATGCCATGAGTTCATTTTCAAGTGGTATGTTTCCGTCATTCTGGAATGACAGTCAGAAGAATGTCGGTGTCCAATTGAAGCATGAGGTTGGAGTTACCAAAACTGGCAACGCTATGAACATTATTCTCGATGTTCCATTTCGATCATTGGAAGCAATGATGCAGGCATTGAAGATCTTTAGATTGACACCACTTGTCCTACCAACAGAGGATAGTATGGACACTTACAAGTTGTTGGTGAAGAAGGTACAAGAAATGAGGGAGGCATGGAACTAAAGTATCAATGATTTGAAATCATTGATAATATTATGTACATATAATAAAGATAACGGTAACTACGTCCAGTACCACACATCCGTAGTAGCACATTGAAAATCATTGCACAATCCAGGGGTGGTAGTAAGCTAGCTTAGCAAAAGCTTCCTCTCCTCTTCTCTTCTTTGTGCAGCCATCTTCCTTAACTTTTCCTTTTCTAATACTTGTTTCATAAGATGATCCAATCCTCCTTCTAATGCTCCACTTTCTGCTTCATTCAATATCGCTAGTAGTCCAAGATGTAGCACTTTTTTGTTATTAGTTGGACTGTAAAGATTAATAGCTTCCACACCTCCCCATGTTTCAATCAGAAGGTATATTAGCCGACGATTTCTGGCTATTTGGTGACCTGCATCTTTGCATTTCTCTGCTATGTTGATTAATGATGCTCCAATACGAAAGCATGCTTCTCTCCATGGACATGAAACATCTGGAAGTGATGAAGATGATATTATTGATGTATCATCATCCTCCTGAGTAGGCATGATATGCCAAATAAGATTGTTGACAATCTTATGGTTGAAATACGCTTGGCAGATATCTGGAGTGCTATGAGATGAATTCCGTATGACACCTAATGCATTGGTAAGTAATCTCAGTTCTTTCTTTCCTCTTTCGGTGTGTAATGTTGTATTAGAAGATTCTGATCCCCGTTGTTTCAATGATATTATATCTTCCCATGTCATTTGATGATATCGATTGATATATGCACATATCACATGCGCACCATTTTCTATTTTGTATTGATCATTATCAAAACTGTTGTTTGGCGGAGGAATCCATGACAGTATAGCAGATCGATTCTCTGCTGAACCACATGCCAAATCTCTGAGAGAGCCGAGACATGTTGTTGCTAAATCGAGAGTTGT
>Ga0214478_101534_pt1 | contig 11361 bp, 9 predicted proteins | sample M1_20Mar14CPVII9_2_FD_178001 | JGI IMG/M metagenome (GOLD analysis project Ga0214478, IMG submission 178001) | Marine eukaryotic communities from Monterey Bay, California, United States - M1_20Mar14CPVII9sort6BwellD7 | ecosystem: Environmental > Aquatic > Marine > Unclassified | place: USA...
TTACAACTTTATACCATCAATTGGAGCTCGGAGGTTTGCCAAGTTCTTAGAGGTACTAAGAGATAATGCTTAAGGTGAGAAAGGAGTCATGATGTACTTGACAGAATGATCTAATAGTGGATTAAAGAGTAACAGACGACTATTAATTATCACCAAGGCATACTTGAGTTGCAATTCGAGTAGCTCATCCAGAAGGAAACATACAGCATTGATTAGCAACCTCAGATGTCATCTCTACGGTACAGAAAAGGCTTCTCCTCACGGATATAGCTCCTCGGACTTCTCCACAATACCACCCAATCCAGTCTCGGTTTTTGGGGAACTCCTCACTTATCTTACTTTTTGTATTGAAGATTTGTCCGTATAATGGACATTTGATGTTACAGGGAGGAGGAGGAGTATTCGAACATCCACATTCACTGCCATACTCCATTTGGATAGCGGGACAATAATCGCGAATTAGAGAAGATGATTCCATGTGACTTCGAAATGAAGTGGTGACGGTCATCTCACCACAAGTAGTTTCAGGAAGGTATCCGCCTGGTCATGTAATTTGATGTACATCATATAAGCCAGGTGCAAAAGAAAGGGAAACCCTTTCAATTAGGGTGGACTCCCAACTGGTGAAAATGTGATTCGCTTGAAGCCAAATACTAGGTCCTAGGTTAAGCAGAGCCCCAAATAGTTGCCAGAATTGGATTCTACATGTAAAAATGGGTTAGAAACAGTATTGCTAACATTGTTTATCTCAATATTGATGGGCCCTACATAAATTTGGCGAATCGCATTTTCACTAGTTGGGAGTCCACACTAATTGAAAGGGTTTCCCTTTCTTTTGCACCTGGCTTATATAGTCAGATATTATTGTCAAATAGGATACAGCAACACATATGATTAACCACTTACCTCCAGGATATGGGATAACATCGAAGTATGATTCTTCCACTTTTGATCCACCTGGACATAATGGACATTCTTGTTGTAGAGGCATTTGATATGGGCATCCGCACTGAAACATGGCAACGACTTGAAGAGCATCACACTTTTCTGATCCCTTTATGTACCTTGTTGACTTTTGAAGAACCTCTTCACAGGTGAACTCCCGTCCAAAGAGAGGAGACAGCCTATTTGTTACTGTAAATGAATGGTCAAGTAAATCCTCTTCAATAGTACAAATTTGGCACGAGCATATCAGCTTGTTTGATACTGGTTTTAAGAGATAGGGGGCGAATTTACTATCATCAATCTCGTAGAACAATTTTTGCATTATACTAACATGTGTTAAGTGGTTAATAAAAGTGATATCAGAAGTATTAACAGTTAGAAAACAGAACGACAAATAATAAACAGCAAATTATAGTATTAGTAGTGGTTGTAATACATGTTATTGAAGTTGGTAATGATATATTTACATTAAAACTTCCAAAACACACCCACAAACTGGTTAACAATATCTATAACACATATCCCCAAACGCTCCAAACAACTACTAAAATGTGTGAGTTTAACATGATAAACTGACAAATCATCAAACCTCTAACCATTCTAGACATGGCATGGATTTCTTTGTCATTTTGATCATGTATACATTTTCGTGATCATCTGCTTCTGGTGAATAACATGCCCAAGATAGAGGACAACCATCAATATCCACCTCATCAAGAACTTCGCCATCCTCGTCTAAAGCCGTCAATTTCTTTAGATCATAGTCAATTGCAAATTCAAAAGTAGTGTCAACACCCCTGAAATTGCTGTAGGAGAGATCGTTTTGGGATGATTGGGCTGTGTTTTCAAAATTGCCTGCTCTGAAGTCAACTTGAATAAATACCTTTGTAAGGAGATTGAATACAAATCCCTGCAATGAGTGCTTAGGGTAATAATTGTTGGTTGTCCTCACTGCTGCATCGTTCTGAATAGAGTCTTGATTGGTTAGGTAGGCTTGGAAGTTAAAGTTGAGTGGAGGAGCAACAATGACTACGGGATCTCTTTTGGATTTTAGCCAAGGATAGGAGCTGTGTAGCAGTGCCATCATTCTATGTTCGCCCGAAAACATTACAGTGTTGCAAATTAGAGAACCACCTTCGTATGCACGTCCTTCCCAAGCTGATTCTTTCAAGTCGAGTAGAAATGAATGAATTGCCATCCCCACGTTGCTGAATTGAATTACACAATCTGGAGAATTTGGGATGCATTCTTTTCTTAAAATTGCCATAAAGGAATCTATAACTTCGCGGGTGAGTTTCTTTTGGTGTTTGTGTTGTTGTGTTATTCCACCTTCCAGCAATGCTGCCATTATCTTACTTTTTACTTGTAATTCTTGTTCTTCTTCTAGGGCATTTCCGTGAGCCTCTTTCGTTTCTGCATGTTTCTCCTTTGCCTTCTCTGCATTCATCGACCTCTTTTGTGGTGATACCATGGTGACGAGATAGTATTGAAGATGTAGGCAAGTGATTGAGGGGGTGGTAAGAAATATATTTTTTTTGTGAAAAATGAATTTTAATTGAAATTTTGACTTTGACAATAGCCTAACATTAACCTTTCTCAACAATAGCATGGGAACACATACAATAGCTCCAGAGAACCGTCGAGGTGAACGTACTCAAGGAACAACAAAGAAATCAAAGTCGAAGGTACCCTCTGTGAAAGCTTCTGCAAAACAGGCACTGAAACCTCTGAAAAGGCTATGTAATCTTGACACACTACCTCCACCTATTGCTAACAAGTCGCATCGAGTGAAGAAACTTACTACAAATGTCCAAAACAGAATTAAATTGGTGGAGGTAGATGAAGAGTTGGAATCTTTGAAAGAGAAGATTGAACAGTATGAATTTCTATCACGTTATGTCCCAGAGAACCTCTCCAAGGCTGACAGGAGGACATTGGCTGGCCTTAATGAGGTTGCTCTTCTGAAGGAGGAAGTGTTATTGCAGCAAAAGAGGAAGGTTCTAAATAAGAAACTTCAAGGAGTACAGTTTGTTAAGAATCGGGTATTCAACGAGGATAATACACCACCCCCCGTAGAAGTAGTGTTGCAGCCACATGAAGTACAGGAGAGAGCTCGTCGATCACCTGTCGAGAAGACTGCTGGGAGTAGACGTGTACGTTCAAGGTCCAAGTCTGGTCAAAGTAGTGCTTCGGCTCGATCAAAGGCCAAGGCTCACACCTACACTGGTCTACATTGGTCGTCTGTATTTGCCTTCCGTCGTCAAAGCTCCACATCTCGTGTTGCTCGTATTGCCCTTTGCCGTTACAATGCATCCAAGAGTCCCATCCATCGTGTTCGAGCCTTTGAGCTTTACAAAGCTGGGAAGATTTCAAAGAGGCAAGCTCTTCGTTACAAGGGCGTGAATAGAATCGATCGTGTCATCTTGAGCATTCTTATCAAGAACCATGAGTCGATTGATGTTGAAGAGCCTTCTACCAAGAAGAGACGTGTGTCGACTGACGAGGATGTGTTTGATGAGAATACCGTTTCAAAGCAAGTATTTGTGAAAGTTCCAATGCTAGGGCGTGTGTTTAAGTTGTTGTACCATCCCCAGATGGAGCTTGAGCAAATCAAGCAGAATATTGCATCACGACTCTCTACTCTGTCAAGTACAATTCGTTTCACTCTTGATATTGCGGCTGGAGGTCAGCCCCCAAACCTAAGTGACGGTACTATGACTCTTGAACAATACAACATCAAACCAAATAATACTTTGCGGTTAGTATCTGATGCGACGGCTGTGATTGGAGGTGCAAAGAATAAGAAGAGAAGTTTTGGAAATCCAATAGATGTCAATGTAGAATCATCTACTGATCAGGTCAAGTCAGGAAAGAAGGCAAAGACTACCACCACATCATCGAAGAGGAAGCGATCAGAGATTGACGACGACGACTCTCATTCCGAGTCGACCAAGTCTTCGAAGTCCAAGTCTTCCAAGTCTTCTTTACCTGTCAAATCAAAGGCTGAGGTAAAGGCGGATACTAACGCTAGGCTAGAGAAGGCATATTCAAATGTCAAACGTGCTAACAAGTACTTCGGTGAAGGCGAGTATAACAAAGCCTTAGTCAAGTACAACCGAGCACTGATAGTTTACAAATCGTTGGACGTGGCCAATGTCGAGAAGGTGATAAATAAAGTTTCAAAATGTCTCGTTCAAGAATGTACAAACCAAGTCACGTTGAAGTTACAACTGGCTTGTATTGAACATTGTATCTTCTTTGCCAAACGTAGCAAGGCATACACGCGTATGAACATTGCCAGATTTCATTTCCAACATGCCACGATTCTCTTGTCACTTATGAAGAAAGACAAGGCAGTTACTGATAATGCTTCGTTTGTGTTATATCACGGACTACTCACTAAGAGTGTCAACCACATTATCACTGCCTACTCTTCAGTCGGCAAAGAAGTACAAAGAAAAGTACCTAATATGAAGAATGATGCAGACACTTTACTATCAAAGCGAGCACGCAGTTTTGCGTACAAGCAGTCCAGTCCATTCCTCAAACTGTTGGAGGGTATCAACATGAAGAGTTCGTTGTTCACAGCCGCCAAGAGGATTCGTCGTACTAGCCAGTCTTCTAATAAAGTCGAGGCAGTACTAAATGAGTTGATGTTGTTGGGAGAGAGTGAATTGGAGCCCGAGTTGTATGAGAAACAGTTCAATATATTGATTGACAAGCTTTCCAAGACGCTGCAAAGACTGACCAAACGAGAGATCAACCTTGGTAATGGCTTGAGTACTGAGCATTTCCTCTTTGTCTTGATGAACTATGCCACTCCAGCTTGCAGCGGTTGGAAGAACAGTGCTCACAAGAGTTGGATACACGACAGGATGAATACAAGTGAGGGTTGTATCAGCTTTTGGTTGAAATCTGTCATTACTTGTTTAGAGAGAAGTAGTGGAATTGAGAAGAAGGGTAAGCATGACAACAGTTGCATCAGTCTAACCGACCGACTGTTTTGGGTTAGTGACTTCAACACTAAAGAATACAAATCTGAGATTTCAAAGATATGTAAGAAGGCAAAGATTTGTGAAGATGTGATGCATTTGATACCAATGATCTTGTTGGGCTTGAAAGTCAAGTATGCCAAGATGAATGGTCACAGACCATCCATTCTCTCAACTGGAGCCGAGACTCGCGACAAACTGTTTGACAAGAACGGTGTCGTCATATCACCCGATGCCACATACACCGGATCTGTACCTCACTCCGAGTTGTTTATGAGGAAGGATCGATTCCTTCGCTTTTATCCAACAATCGAACAACAGCACAAGTGCAGTCTCGTTCTTGCCCGATTCTATTCACCACAGTTCTATACCTTCTCTAACTGCACATTCACTGAGGACTGGACAGGTCTCGGCAATCTCTCAGAGGAAGAATTGAAGAAGTTTCAAGAGGAGCATGATAAGTTAATGTTTAAGATCCGCTCAAAAGGTGGCATGACGTCCAGTGAGCTAGCACAGTTGGCATCTGCATTACATGATGTCGATTGGAATCATGATGATCTCTCTCCTGTGATGCAATTGAGATTTGTTTGGTGTTTGGAACACAAGAATCGGCATTACATGAAGGAGAAGGACAAGATTGATGAGGATGATTTTATTGAGTTCTTGACAAAGTTGCATAAGAGTCGAGTCAAGGGTGTTAAGAAGGGTGGTAAGACTACTGGCGAGATGGCAACACTTGCTTCTGTATTAGATGATGAAGAGGTTGATGGAGACTACAATAAGTTGTCACCTGAGTGGAAGCTCATCTTTGAGTTGCACATGGCTCGTAAGAAGATTGATGAGGATGATTTTATTGAGTTCTTGACAAAGTTGCATAAGAGTCGAGTCAAGGGTGTTAAGAAGGGTGGTAAGACTACTGGCGAGATGGCAACACTTGCTTCTGTATTAGATGATGAAGAGGTTGATGGAGACTACAATAAGTTGTCACCTGAGTGGAAGCTCATCTTTGAGTTGCACATGGCTCGTAAGAAGATTGATGAGGATGAATTCATTGACTTCTTGAATGATTTGCGTGATAGTTGCAAGAAGGGTACCAAGACAACAAACGAGATGGCTAAGCTTGCATCTGCATTACATGATGTCAAGGGAGACTACAGTAAGTTGTCACCTGAGTGGAAGTTTATCTTTGAGTTGCACATGGCTCGTAAGAAGATTGACGAAGATGCGTTCATCAAGTTCATGACAAAGTTGCGTGGAAGTCGAGTCAAAAATAGCAAGATTGGTGGTGAGATGGCTAAGCTTGCTTCTGTATTGGATGATGATGGTGGAGACTACAATAAGTTGTCCTCAGAGTGGAAGTTTATCTTTGAGTTACACATGGCTCGTAAGAAGATCGACGAGAAAGCCTTTATCAAGATCTTGAAAGAGTTGCATGGTAGTAATAAGAAGAAGGGTGAGACTACTGGTAGGATGGCTACACTCTACAAGAAACTTCACAAGGTTAATTGGAAACCAGATAGCACTCCTGAGTTGAGATTTGCCTTTGATTTGATTCATGCTGGTTACAACAATCGTCACAAAGATGAGATGAATGAAAAACAGTTTATCAAGTACTTGAAAGACTGGAGAGAGAAGGCCTCCAAGAGCAATTCTGTTCAATCTGAAGCCAAAACAAAAGCATTGTCATGGAATTCACTATATATAAAGAAGACACAAGAGGAGAGGAATCTCATTCAACCCCTAAAGGATATCATTGAACCAGTTGTCAATAGTATAAACTTTGCTGATAGTGATAAACTTGGTGGTGCTAATGACAAACTTCTTGAAGGGAATCTTCTGACAGCATTACACAAGTTTGACAAGACAAATCCAACCAATGATATCAAATTAATCGAATGGTGTAGTCAAAATCATTCGGATTTTCAGAATGCCACTACAGATAAGAGAGGAACAATCTCAGGGACGGGTGGAAAGTACAGTGATTTTGATTACTTCAATCGACAACCATATGTAGTTACATGTGACTCTAGTACCTTGGGCAGAGGACTAGTTGCCAATAGCCGAGCACAAATTGAAATGCAAGTTATTATTCGTGCATTACTCAATGCCAATATTACTCATCATCAAAAGGAAGAATATACAACGACGATAAAGAAACATATGTTGAAGTTGTTGAAAACAGTGGTGGAAAGAAGATCTAATTGATTTGTATTTGTTGGTTACTTGAGTCTATGGGCAACTCATGAGCCATATGCCCAATCTCTTCAGTCGGAGCATCATATAAAGCTGGTAGTTGCTGAGAAATGAATGGATATGTTTTAGTAGTGTGTTTCTTGGTAGCTCCCTTGTATGTAAATAAAACACTATAGAAGACTAATGATATTATATACGTGTCGTAGTGACGAGAGGGCTTACTGTTTCTTCTTGTTCGTTGTTATCTTCTTGTCGTTATATATGTTTGCGACGCCAATACGATATCACTTATTAGAAGTTTTAATCCCACCGTTAGTGAATATCACTTTATTATCTAATCACATATTGTATATACCATACTTTATCCTGGAGAATAACCAAATAAGCCCAGTAGGTGTACCTACTTCGTTGATTGTATCCATCTCAATCATATCACTTAAATGTGTTATGAATGGGAATTGTGAGGAGGAGAGGACTCGTCTATCAAATATCGACTGAAGATGCCTTGTAGAAGGAAAGAGAAATGATCAGTTTTGACAAGCGATTGAGGTGATGATACTTTCAACTTACTTCTGCAATATAAACTCTGCACTCTTTGAATCACGCCTCACTGCTAAAAGAAGCTTTGCCCACCGAGCTCCAAGAAAGACAAGTAAATTGTAAATATCATGTTCCTCATTCACCCACGATGAATACCTTTCCATACCTTCCTCTACCAATAGAGAGTCAAGTTTATTATAGTAGACAGGTGCTTCGAACACCAGAACTAGATTTTCATCATCAATTAGTAGATCATATATTACATCACCATCTTGCGGTGCTGCAATAGAAGCCCGTGCAACATACTCTATAACAGGTGATGATAGATCAATGCCCCAAATGCTCCGAGTAGTTTTGTCATTAAATGCTTGACCGTCAATCGACAACCTGTCACATGGTTTGGAAAAGTTGCATCTCGGACCGTAATAGTCAGGAGGACATTGCTTTGGTCGGCTCATTGTGCTCATATACTTCATTTTGACTGCTCCCATTTGAATGCCGCCTTCGTATATGTCATGGTTAGTGTTGATAAACCAATCAGTATCTGAGAGTGTGAAGATATCGTATGAAAGTGTGGGCTTACTCTTCAGTAACCAATTTTTGCATGGGTCGTAGTCTTGACTAAGAACCCAAGTCTTGTGATTCTCACAATAAAGAAACCTATTGGCGTGTCTTCTAGAAGTCCAAACTACAGCATTGAATGTTACTTGTGCATCGAAGGTATCTGAAAGAAGACCAAGATGTGGTACTTCTTCATCACCTAGTTGAACATACATTGTAGAACTCGAAAGATAGTCTCCATGCGTTTGTTTAGATGTGCAGTAAGCCCAGAAAGAGACGCATAGGATGAAAGGAATAAGGTAGCAGATAGAACGGAGGAATCAGTTGTTGAATTTGGTATTCCGAGCTACTATTGAAAAGTCTACATCCCCGATGATTGAATGATCAGCTGCCTCCTGAAGAGCGAAGCATTACCAAATCATGAAAGAAGGGAAGAGAGGAAAAATCAGTTGTTAGTGAATCTTGAAACACATATCATATGCACAGGCACAGGCACCATCTTACCTTGGCTTGCTTACCAAATATCGACCAAGACAGCACATGGTACATCTGCTGTGAAGTATCAGCGATAAAAGTCGTTGAAGCAAATGAGAGTATCACAAGTAATCCTGTATCAGCTCTCATGATAAGCATGAATATGGCAACGACTTGGAACACACCCTCAATGAGCCTCACTCCCGATGAGATAGCCCAACGCAACTTCATTCTTTTAGGAATCTTATCTCTCAAGAAATACTCATATCTTTCTTTGTCATAACCTCGAAATAATATACTGACTCCCCATAGGAAGGGTACATTCCATACAATTGAAATAAGTAACTGTGTGTGTGTGTGTGGGGTAGAATATGATGCAAGTAGTAGCATTAATATCTATTAGTATCCAGGAAAGGTCATGTTAGACAAGAAAGATACTCACAGCAAACAATTGGGAAGCCCGAACTGGCCATGTTACAAAAGGAAGTAAACCGAGTCGGTTTCCTTCATTGGTATCACCAGCATGAATCTGATCATTAATTAGAATTATCCTGGAAGATGCGCGTTTCATAGTTTATGAAGATGAAAGAGAAGTGATTGCAACATATGTTAGTACATGCGGCTTGCAAAGGCAATCACACAAGTAAATTAAGTTCAAATGAAGTATCGAATGGCCGAGTCTTCGTATTGGACACACCATAACACACAACAAAACAACACAAACTCGGACTTTCCTGGAAGATGCGCGTTTGCGTGATTTAAAATGATGTAAGAGAGGAGATAGTAACTTCGGTTAATACCTAGTTTGCAAAAGCATCAAACCAAGGCAAGCCAAGCTCAAATGAGCAGCCAAATGACCAAGACTTTATATTGAACACACGAAATCATATAACAAAACAATACACACGCGGACTTTCCAGATAAAAAATAAAGACAAAGAATGGAAGGCTGCTAACAAAAAGGCAGGACTGAGTAGTGGAGTAAAAGCAAGCAAACTGTAGATATCTCGGGGAAGTAACGGCGGCTGCTTCTTCAGTGGTGTTTCTTTACTACTACAATAATCATCAGTATATCTTATTGACGTCTCTGTATTACAGTCTACATACTTAGTTTGTATGTCTTCTTGTTGTTGATTCTTCTCGACACTAACTGGAGCTTCTACTCCGCATTGATAATCTGGTGTATGCGATTGTTTTTCATTGATATTATTGTCGGATGAAGGTGCCACAAGGAATGAGGCAACTTCAGTTTTAACATGTCTCCTATCGATATCGGGTTGTAATGTATTGAGTTGAAGAGTCTCTACGACAGATTGTTGCATCTGCTGATCAGATTGTGAAGATTTTATATTTTGTGCATATGATATGTACATTTTCGTTTGTTCTAACATCTGAAGTATATCTAGATGCCTGGAGGTCTACTATGTGGACGTAGCTTAAATGTATTGTTTGTTCAACTCACTCATGGTAGACTATGTCATCGATACTCTAGATCTATCCTACAATGTAGTGACTATCCTACAATGTAGTGGAGAGCAAAGGGTTAAAAGTGAGGGAAGGGATAAGCTGCAAGCATAATGGAGAATTGCACTTCCACTGCCTCGGTACAATAAGCTAGGTTTCTCTAGTATAGGATATCAGTGGTACACGGGTCTGAGTCTCAACAGCAAAGTTCGCACACCTGAATAGCGGTGCGAGCTCCTTCGAAGCTAGAAGTACACTCGAGGGTGGGTTAAAAGTGAGTGGAAGGGATAAGTCGTAAGCAAAATAGTGCGTTCGGACGGGTTTGGCTTGAGAACTACGATTAAGGCGGCGATGATGCTTAAGCATCATCGCCGCCTTAAGATATTTAGAGCATCATTTGACATCGGCGCCCCACCACCTTGCCATAAATTGTTCAAGCAAAGAACAATCACTATTACATATTGCTTCTATCTTGAACATAGTAATATATATCAACATCATCTTACCTATAGACAGATATCGACTAATCGTCTCTTCTCTTTCATCTCATATTTATCTTTCATCACAATCAATTATACAATATGTCTGATGGAAACACGCCCGAAGTTCAACTGAGCGAATCTGTATCTAACTCCAATGATAGTGTGAGTGTAGGCGGAGGAGCCTTTGCAAATCTCAAAGATAGTGCTAAGGTAAACAAGGCAGAAGTTGGTGCAGATGATAGTTCACCAAAGGAAGAGAGTTTTGCAACAGAGGAAGATAGTCCAAGGAAGAAGGGTGTAGGGTTCGCAGCTGATGAGAAGACTTCTGATGATGCTCCTGCTCGACCCACCGTTCCCAGGGGATATTCTTATTCACAGCGTATTGTAAAAGATGGCTCAACATGGAACCGAGTAGTTCGTCTTTGGTGAGTAGTAGTGTTTGTTGCTTCTACTCGTGTGCTGTACATATCATGTGTCTCATATTCTTCTATACTCAATAACTATTCCATATCTTAGGCAAAAGATGAACGTCGGAGGATCTGTATTCGACGGATTCTTACTTGCAGCCTCTCAAGAAGTGGGGCAGTCTATTCTGTCTCTACCATTTGTTTTTGGGCAACTAGGCTTTGCTGGCGGTGTCATCTTTGAGTTCTTCTTTGCCACACTTGCATTATACACCTGTGCTCTACTTGTCAATATGCACGCTCAATT
>Ga0214478_101535_pt1 | contig 11358 bp, 8 predicted proteins | sample M1_20Mar14CPVII9_2_FD_178001 | JGI IMG/M metagenome (GOLD analysis project Ga0214478, IMG submission 178001) | Marine eukaryotic communities from Monterey Bay, California, United States - M1_20Mar14CPVII9sort6BwellD7 | ecosystem: Environmental > Aquatic > Marine > Unclassified | place: USA...
CAGTTGGGGGAGTGGGTGAGTACTCAGCGCAAAGCATACAAGAAGGGTAAGCTTTCGCCTGAGCAGATTAGGAGTCTTGAGGATATTGGATTTGTATGGAAACCACCTCGAGGGGGACATTGATATAATAGTTACAATAGAGTTAGATACATAACCTAACATGTGTACAATTGACATCTATCTATTCCTTATGAAAAGTATACATATCATATGTCTGTAAGATAGTTTTAGGAACCTTTGCTCATAGACATATTCTAAACTCTCTTCACAGACGTTACCTTCTTATCAGTAGTGGTATTCCTAGTCGATCCGCCTTCTCCTCCACTACCACTACTTCTAGTATCCTCATGTGTTAAATCATTCACAAACTTATCATACATATCACCCATCTTACCATCCCCCGGCAATGTCGAGAAGATGTTCATATCACAAGCTTAAACATCTGTGCTAGTCAGTGCTAGTTAAAGTAAAGTAAATAGCAACCTGATCTAATGCCTCGAGTCCGAGTACCTCTTCTCAAATTTTAGAGTAATTTAGTTATGCGACTATAGGAAGAGCTAGAGGTACACTACTGCAAATTAAAGTTCCTGCTGTGATAGATACAAACACCTTTATCTTCAATATTTATCAATGGTATTGATGATTGCATAACTAGCGGACAAGAATGTATTGCAAAAAGACAATTAAGATACCTCTGTTTTTAGATTATATTTTGCTCACATCATGTGTCACTTTTATTAAGTTCATTGTGATTGCCTGTAATAGATTCGAGTATTACCTCTTGTCATCTTGTATTGATGGTAAGATGTTGCCCCCTTTTTGTCAGATATGATCTTATTAGATATTAGTTTCCATATTCATGATCTTAGTCCCACGGGGTATATCGCTACTTCCATGGTTGAGTCGCATTGCTATTACTAAAACTAAACAGGGCAACTACTTCCTCTTTATATCATTTGGCATGAGTATATTGATAGGTTAATGTGATATAAAGTTTCTTATCATTATTGACCTTGTAAACATGGGTAACAAATTTAAATTTGAATATCGTTGCTATATAATGTTGCTGTTTCCCTATTGTTCTATACTGTTTATCCATTTGAACGTAATGTACTACTAATCTAACTAATCGTCTCACTTTTTGATTCATCTATTGAACTCAAGAAGTACCCAATTGTTATAATATCAATTACCAATTACATCCCAAGCTTATACGCTTCCCCATCATTTACTAAATGAATATTATCAAACCCATTATTGGCATGTTCCTTGCCCTTCTTGTCGGATTATCTTCGGCAACATCTCCTGGAGGATGCAAGTTACTTTGCAACGACATGTCTCAATCTTTACCAAGAGTTCAGATGTGTCAATCAGCTCTCCAATCTTCTCCTGCTTCCGCGTCCATGAACTATCATCACTGCCTCAAGGGTAGGAGTCTATCTCTTCGTAAGACGTGTCTTCCGATGTGTATAAATGAAGAGATTGCACTTACATCATATGATGCTTGCAGTACCAAGTACCGAAGTCGGGACCAGATATCTTGGTGTCGAAAAGGTTATGAAAACACCTTTAACTCGATGGCTTCGCTTCTCGGTGTTGATCGGGATCAGGAGAACGTCACACCCATTCATGACGAGTCTATCAACATTGCCACTTCAATTGAAGAGGAGTCCTTGATTGAAGAAGAGTTCTTAACGATTGAAACTATCATCGACAGTGAAGAAGTACCAGTGAAGAATGAATCAGTCTCTCTCGTGCTTGATGTTCATTCGGAAGAGTCTTCCTTGTTGACATTCGATGATGAGGAGAAGACTATCCTTCAAGCCTCTACTACCTTTAACAAGACGAACGATTGGACACCGATGATTACCAATTCAAGTAACGTCCATATCGAGCGATTGTTGTTGATGCCTTTTTACATGCCTGATCAATACTTTACCCATACGGTCCCATGTCTTGTTGACGAGACAAGTTTGTCGTTTGTTATTGTTAAGGATGACGTTGGTACTTCTTTTGATGTATCTGCAGAGAATAAACTTGATCAACCTGATTCGAAAGAAGTACTCCCAGCTGTTGGACACGATACCCTCGAACCCTCTTCCATTGTCTGTATTATCTTGACAAGTATTACCGCCGTCTTCTTTGCATCCATTATCATTTGGTTATCAGCTGTTCATTGTTGGGCTTTGCTCGTTGGTATCATCAGTTGCCTCAAATCGACTACCTGCGTTGGACGTGCCTCCCTTACTACTCGATACATTGTTGATACATTGATGTACAAACGAGCCATCTTCTTAATGATGACGTTCATCTCCTTCTTGAGATGTGGAATGAACACAACTACCAATCTAATTCGAATCCTGCTCTTGCCGATTGACTCATTATTCAATATACCTCGTTGGGTATGTTGTGTCTACGGACCAAGTTCATACGGAAGAAGCGTCTTTGATATCATGTTCAATTCAAACCCTAAACAAGGACCCAAACGATGCAAGGTGGCATCAACTCTCAGTGACATCTTTCAATGCCTCCTCGATACGGGTCAAGCGTCTCTTCTCAAGCTGATACGATTGCCATTCGCCTTGGCTCGTCTAGTTCAAGTCTTAGCAATCATACCATGTGTCCTTTGCTTATCAGTTGCTGTATCCATCTATGAAGATATGATCGGCATGATTCGTCTGATCCGAGTATCGATTGTCAAGTTTCATGTCATTATCATCTATTCGGCTATTGTACTACCCTTCATTGAGGCCACCCGAGACTGTCTATACCACATCCAAGCTTCTATCTTTGGCATGGCTCGTTGGATTCAAGCTTTGGTTGTCATATCATATGCCGTTGTTCATTCGGTTGCTGTATCAATCTCATACGACATCAGAGCCTATCTACTCTTCATTCAGGCTTCTATCTTGGGCTTGGCTCGTCGATATCATGTCATGGTTGCCATATCATATGTCATCATCCTCTCAGTTGTTGAATCAATTTTCAAGGCTGCCCGTGGCTATATCAGGATTTCAATCTTTGGTGCGGCTCGTCTGATTCAAGTCCCCATTACCATATCATGTACCCTTGTCCAATCGGCTGTTGCAACCATCTCCAAGACTATCGGAAACTTTCTATACCACGTTCAATCTTCTCTTGGTGGTATGGCTCGTTGGATTCGAGCTTTGATTGTCATATCATGTGCCCTTGCCTATTCGGTTGTTGAGACGATCTCCAAGGCCGTTCGTGGCTGTATACATTCCACCCAAACTTTCATCTTTGGCATGGCTCGTCGGATTCAAGTCTCCATTATCATATCATATGTCCTCGCCCGTTCGGTTGCTGTATCACTCTCAAACGATGTTAGAGGCTGTCTATACCACATCCTATCGCCTCTCTTCGGTATACTTCTCGTGCCTCATTGGTATTGGAAGGAGTTTGGGCCGTACTCCCAAGGGCGGAGTGTGTTTGACATACTCTTCAAATCAAATCCACACCAACGACGCAGACTCAAGCGTGGTGGCCAAGTTGCATCACGGAGACTGAACAATATCCACACATATACATCGTCTGATCAGTATCCACCCTGGCATTTGTACAGGCAGTTCGATCCAGTCATCTATTCAACTATTCACGGTGCCCGTTCATGTATTGCAATGGTCAACGAGCTCCTCTGGGCATACTGGCTGTATATACGAGTACTCTTTGCGGCAGTATACTTTCAAGACTATCTCCGAGGCTATTCGTGGCTGTATACATTCTACCCAGGCTTCATTCTTCGGTGTGGCTCGTTGGATTCAAGTCTCCACTATATCATATCATATGTCCGGTCACTGCATCAACTTGAACGACGTTGGAAGCTGTCTGTATCAACATCAACACCAGATCATCTATAAAACAACACCCCACAAATGGCTTTGGAGACTGTACAACTCCTGCCACCCTTTGCTTGCTTTTGATTGATTTGCTCGTCCCTACCCAGACTACTGATCACAGTTTGGACAAGGGCCTCATATTCTTCTTTATAACCTCACTACTCATATTAATAATCAACATCATCATCAATTGGTAGTTCTTAATAATCAACATCATCATTAATTGGTAGTTAATAATCAACATCATCATCAATTGGTAGTTACAGTAGTATACTAATTGGACTTTATTCTTTTGTTTTTGTTGTTGGATTATGTTGTGGCTTCTGTTTTGATCGTTCTGTTGTGGCTTCTGTGTTGTTGGTTTCTGTTTTCATACCCCCACCTACTTGTTCTTGGGAACGAACTGAACTTCATCCACCTTTGTTCTGGAACGAACTGAACTTCATCCACTATTCTTAGTTCTTGGGAACGAACTGAACTTCATCCGCCATTGAAAGTCTGGAGCACAGTCCTCAGAGCATCGGCCTAGGAAACCATGCCAAGCCTTCGGGTGTAAGACTATCCTTAAGCTGATAATGCTATATTCCCCCAGCAGTCTCCTATAATGGCTTCTGCATGGTATCAGCGGATAATTGATAACAACATATCAAAAACTGAATAATAGCAAACCTTTGTCTCATCTTTTGTTGTCGGAGTTGGTGTTTTATTTTGATGGATGGATCATACGTTTTATATTTTGTTGCTGTATGTTATATGATGGACCATTATGTGTTATGTTATATGTCTGTCGGAAGGAGCTTTTACCATTGATAATGTTCCAATGTCTGTTTTTGTTTTGTTTCATCTTTTGTTGATATAAATATGGGGCTCCATTGACTCTTTTGTTGGGAGAGACTATAACTTTTGTTTCATCCCTACAATTTTGATACGAAGTGGCTGATATGATATACCGATACTCATCTATGCCGAGATGACAAACTCCCTAGACTTCTATCTATTCCATACCATCAGTTGTCAACCGCCCCTACGTTGGTCTGCATAGGTGGTAAAACTTCTCCGCGACGATTAAGTCTTCACGCCTTGCCTTGCTTATGAATCATCATCTCTCTTTTCCCCATCATAATTCGAATGATTCGTCAATCAATATCCTATTCATATACATAGCCGCCTTATATATGCATTATTATTCATAGGTATCTAGTTGCATTTAGTAGTAACGATACTCCTCATGGAATGCAGCGGCTTCATCCCTCTGGTCACTCTTAATCTCACCCAGGTACAATTGATATGATTGTAGCGCTTCTGTATAATCATCTTTTGTAACATCTCCATTTGTATAGAAACCTTTCATAACCTTCAACGACTCAGAATATCCACTTCTTATTGATATCATGAAGTGTTTTAGCGCTCTATCAATATTGCCTGCATCATTTGCCTCCATACAGCCTAGATTGTATCTTGCCTGTGAATCTCCACCCATAGCTGCTAGCTTGTAGTAATGTATAGCCTTCTTTTTATCAACTTCTGCACCTCTGCCATTTTCAAAAACAATGCCAATACTGCCGTAAGCATCGGCATGACCAAGCTCTGCTGCGCGATGGAATAGTTCTAACGCCTTCTCGTAATCTTGTGGAAATCCGTGTAACCCTCGAGAATAGTAAGCTCCTAAATTGTGAATTGCAACAGCATCATCTAATTCCACTCTTTTCTTTAACCTTTTGATCATACCCTCTTTCGTAGGCCATGGAGTTCTACAGAAAGGACACTTTCGATTATCAACTTTATTCCCTTGATCATCATACAGAGGAGCATGAAGACATCCACAACATATAACTTTTCCGCAGCATGATTGGTATTGCCATCCCAAGTTTAATGTTGGCGTAGGTAAGAAACAAATTGGGCAATCTTCTGCTGGTGGAGGCTGTTTGAATAACTCTTCATCGTGTAATTCAGCGGCGCGTTTTCTACACTCCTTCTTATGCTGTGGCCGATGGGCAATTTGACATTCTCTATTGCAATACTTAACCATCTTACATGCCGTGCAGGCCTTTAAACTATTAGTGCTATCTTCTCCCTTGCCACAATTGGCACATATATCAAGAGGCATATCATCGTGCCTATTATTGTCGGCAGTACTCATATTGATACTTATTGTATATATTGTTTTGATTTGCAAGTAATAATATCGCTAAATAATACCAATTATCTTTGTATATTGTTTTGTTGCAAGTGGTACTAATATCTCGTTGACTCAGGGCCAAGGATAGTACATCTTTACTAAACTTGGAGAATGATGGTAATGTAGTACTATATGATAATTGTATCGCTTTGTTGGGTAATAGTAGTGTAACGTATTAAGTTCGAGAGATGAGTTATAGATAGAAGAGTGCACACAAGATGTGTACTTTTTGTAAAGTAATTGCCTCGTTCAATATCAATGCTGCAGACTTACAAGTACCACTATTCGACTTTGGAAAGAAGGAGTAGAATCATTTGTATTACTCTGTTACAATATGATAATGATGACTTCTGATGAAGATTTGTGGTGTAAAGTGATTGATGGACTATTATTATACGAGGAGGATTTCATATTCATAAGAACTTTTGTTAAGATAGGTTTCTGGATAGATCAACGTCCTGACATTGCTGAGATATTGGGTGTAAAAGAGTGTACAGACATTGTTGTTTTGGGGAAGGAAATTGTTAGGAAGATAGTTACATACACGGCTGACAATCCAACATCAGAGAATAAACAAATATTGGGCATTATTGGTTGTATGCCCATTGTTAGCAAAGAGTATAGTCCCCACTGCATGATATCGTACACGGCTGGATTGATACGTGACGTGAAGAATGAAGGGATCACAATGATCAGAAAGACGAAGATAATGTCTTGATTATTCTACAGCCTCTTATGTTTATAGGTGATTGTATTGATAAAGATGTGATTATGGGGATGATTGATTTAGGGGTGAACTATGTACATGATTGTGCCAGTGCTGTGATTGTTACTAGACTGTCAAGTTTTATTCTTCTCAAGGAACATGATGACCAAGAACAAAGTATACCAAATGATGATACACGTATTGCTACTGCTATCCGCTCTGGGTTGATTGAGATGTGTTTGTACTTTATTGGACGTTTTGGTAGTACGGGGTTAGACGATGCCAATGAACCAAACGTCTTCCATCAACATATATCTTCCGATACATTCACACAACCATATTACATCAAAAGACTGCAAAGACCACATTAGAAGCAAGAGTGGAAGTATCGAGGAGGGCTTAGCACGGTTACAACAGGACACAAGTATTACAAACAGTATCAATTGTAGGGAACTGTTAGATATGATCAGATCCATTATTAGTCTCAATGGGTTGTACTGCTGTCGATGTAACAGGAAACTCAGCCAAACGCAGGTGAAACAATGTAACGGTTGTCACCGCATGTCATATTGCTCAAGAGCTTGTCAAAAGGATGATTGGTTCAATGGTCATAAACTGAATTGCAACAAGGCAGTTTTAGATATGAAATCAGGACAGTTTCAAGGCAGGGTATTCCCAGCAGCAATGCCTAAGAATGAAAGAGCCCTTACCAAAATGAAAGAACTTGAGACAAATCTCAATATGGTACAGCTCAAGTTGTTTCTCGACGTCGACAACTCAGTGACAATCTTGAGCCAAGCCAGCTCTCCTACGCCATTGTCCTCTAGAGGTGGAGGTAGTCAAGTACACTGATGTTTATGAAAAGCCAGAAGAAGCAAACTTGTTTGAAAAGTCGGGATCGAAGGATAATATTACAGTGCAGTATTGCACATACTTTTACAATGGGGATTCGGAAGATAGAGTGTCTATGCAGCGACTCTACCCTCACGAGTGGCTTAGCAAATTTCCCGACGTACCTCATAATTCATAAACAGCACACTGTTGTCTACGCTCGTACTATCTATCTTATATTTCCTACATCGCATATGATTTAGATGTTAAAAAGGTGCACATCATATGTTCTCACCTAGCCCCAATGGCAACATGTATGAATAAGTCAACTTTTATTCCCAAGTATGCACATCATATGCACATATGAAAAGCGGAAGTACTACTACTATATCTATACTACAATCAATTCTAGACTTATCAGCATACAACGACGTTTCTTATCATGATACATTATCCAACAACCTCTACCTCTCGTATCCATATCCAACAAGTAAGATTCCGTCTTCACCTCACCATTATACCTCGTGTTGATCCCCTCCTCTACTCTACACTAACCAATGGTAACTTATTAACGGCAACTTTAACAGTCCGTTTCAATTGTTTACGAAAACTACCTCGTTCATTCTCAAGCTTATCAATCTTGATATGATTCTTCTTGGATGTACTTTCCAACATGTTTAGTTCTTGTTGTATGTATATTAACTTAGATCGTGTTGTTGCTATTTCAGCGTTGGTTGATGCTACTTGTTGTAAGTTAGATGCCAATGTGTCAGACTTTTCCTTCTTCAATGCTTGATACTCGGCCTTTGCAGATTCACGTTCATCTGTCATCAATTGTGATAAGGATCTTGTTAATTCCTCTCTTTCGTATACAAGTTGTATACGACGGGATCGTTTCTTCTTGTCTTCTTGTTTGAGTTGATTTGATGTGCGATACTTAGTCTTGATTAGGTTCCGGTTTGTATCTTCCAACTTTGCATCATATGAATCTTGTATTGCTATTATACTATCGGCACTGTCTTGTAAGGCTGCCTCGTAATCTAGTTGCTGTTGTGTTATGGCGGCGGCTGATTCTTGTTGGATTGCTTGTTGGTTAAGTAAATCTTGATTAATTACATCTACGCCGAATGATTCAATTGGTTCGTTTAGTTGATCAATACTGCGTTGTAAATCCTTTTCACTATCGACTAACTGTTGTTTATAAGAGGATACGGAATTATCAAGAGCTGTATCCTCTTCCTTCATATCAGTTTCATACACACCCTTTGCAATCTTAAGTTCCTCCTTCTTATCTAAACGTAACTGTTTAAAGGACTTATCAAAGAACATTTGGTTAGCATTCCGTTGTTCTTTTAAATCATCAATATCGGGCATAAACTTTGCAGATAGAGAAGTTAGCATATCCTTGAGAGATGGTATTGAGGGTGTTATAGACTTTTCTTCTTGTAACGCGGCAGCCGATGGTTCCTTTTGTAGTTGGACAGTTTGTAATCTTGCTTCTAATTCATACCGTTCGGTTCGGGTTATTGCCTTTTTATCCTTCATTAGTTCAGCTTTGATACTATTGAGTTCTTGATTAGATTGTTTGCGTAGAGCACGAGATTCAGTATTGATACTCTTAGTTAGCATATCACGATCCTTTGCAACTAACTCGGCATCTTTCCGTAATGCGGCTAACCTATTTTCTAAATCAGATACTTCATTCTTCAATTGTATCTCAGCAATCTGAATAGATGCTATTGATGATTTAGTTGTTGAGATTGTTGTTCGTAAATTGTCTTGTGCTCCTTCGATTTGATCTCCTAGATCGGTAATCTCGTCACTATATGATGCATTTATATATAATTTGTGTTGATTTATATAATTATATATAGAGGGTATACGGTATTAGATAGCGGACATATAATACAAAAGCGATATGCACACATATCATATGCACAACTTACACAAATCCACTCTTCAATTTGTTGATAATACTATCAGTAGTTGATACGACGTCCTCTTTCTCTTTTTGCAATACTTCTACATTAGTACGAGATTCATTAAAGCGTTCTTTAGCTTGTTCTAATTGTTTAGTTATTTCATTTAATTCTAATTCCTTTGCTGTTGTTAATGACTCATCGTTGTTATCGTTTGAGGAGTAGAGAATTGTTGTATATGGTGTGTGACGTAGAGTTGTTGCTGATACGGCGGTATAAAACGATGGAGAGGTTTGAAAGGAGTATACTACCACATTGTCGTCGTTATAGCCAATGGCGGCTAGTAATGATGCGGCTGCTATTGACAAGATCTTCATGTTTGTGTTACACAGTCGAGCGTTTTATGATGTTTGATAAAGATACTGTCAAGGATCAGAAATGCTTACATGTGGAATAAATTTCTCCCCTACTCTTTGCTTGCTGGTGGCATTGCAATCACTCTTTGCTATATATTGGTATTTTACAATATATATCTATACAACAGGGCAATGGACACCTACATCAGCTTTATAGGTCCTGACAATACTCTCACAGTGATCATGTTGGCAGATATCTTGCCTCTCAGATCTGTTGAAATCTCAAAATCAAGCTACTATTTTTGCCCATCAAGTGGTGGTATGGCATCACTCTATTACTTGTATATTGGTTGGACCTGATTGTATATGTATACAAGAGGATGGTTAACTCCTACAGCATGGTTTTAGCGCCCTTGGTCATACTTTTACTGGCCCTCTGATCAGGCAAAAATCTCAGAATAAAGCTAGTATTTGGCTATCAAGAGGAGGTTGTAGACATCATTCTATTGCATATATATCACTAATTTCTCACTGTATATGTGTATAAGAGACCGATAAAACTTACAGTAAGTGTTCAGGCACCCTACCATACTTCTACAGTAACTTTTGAGCGTCGAATTGGGTTGAAAATCTCAAAATAAAAACAACTTTCAGACACATTTGGCCATGCAGTGGGGGTATTCATCACTCTGTTGCTTGTATATTGGATATTCCTCATTTTATATACATATAGGAGGGTGATGAACACTTATAGCATCTATAGATGTTTTTCTATCATACTTTTACAGCCCAATGTTGGCATGTTTTGATCCACAATATTTCAAACTTCTGCCAACAACTTTCAAACAACATTTGGTCATCAAGTGGTGGTATGCTGCCTGTAGGTGCTACTATAGTGCTTGATTGGCATTGCCTATGTGTACAAGTGGGTGATGAACACTGCCAGCATGATTGTAAGACCCTCCATCATACTTTTATAGCCACATGTGGGCAGGTTTTATGCCTCAGATCTCGATTTTCTGTGATGACTTTCAGGTAATGTTTGGCCATCAAGTGGGGGTATGCCATCATGTAGGTGCTACAATAGTGGTTGTTTGGCATTGTATGGGTGTATAACAAGTTGATGAACACTGCCAGCATGATTGCAAGTCCCTCCATCATACTTTTACAGCCACATGTAGGCAGGTTTCATGCCTCAGATTTCGATTTTCAGCCCTTTTTCAGGCAATGTTTGGCCATCAAGTGGTACCTAACAGCATGCAGGTGCTACAATAGTGGTTGATTGGCATTATATGGATGCATAAAAGTATGATGAATACTCTCAGCATGATTGTAGGGCCCTCCTTCATACTTTTACAGCACAATGTTGGCAGGTTTCTTGCTCAGATTGGATTTCCTGCTGACTTTCAGGCAATGTTTGGCCATCAAGTGGTGGTATAACAGCATGCAGGTGCTACAATAGTATATGTTTGGCAATGTATGGGTGCATAACAGTGTAAAGAACACTCCC
>Ga0214478_101540_pt1 | contig 11310 bp, 8 predicted proteins | sample M1_20Mar14CPVII9_2_FD_178001 | JGI IMG/M metagenome (GOLD analysis project Ga0214478, IMG submission 178001) | Marine eukaryotic communities from Monterey Bay, California, United States - M1_20Mar14CPVII9sort6BwellD7 | ecosystem: Environmental > Aquatic > Marine > Unclassified | place: USA...
TGATAACGATGTCATCTCCGGTAGGGGTAGAGCCAATAACCTTCCAGGCAATATTGCATATCGTAAGCTTGTTAAAAGTTATAAGCATGCATACTTGGATCCACGTACACGAAAGTTAGCAAAGGTGCATATTGCGGCAAGATTAGTTGCCCAAGTTCGTAGTTTAGGTGGACGTTTCTTGACAGATGATACTATTAATCCTGGGTATTATGTTGAGATTGGTGACGAGAAGGCATGGAAGAGTAAGTATTCATATACTGCGTATGTGTATGACTTTATCTCTATTGGTTCATCAAACTTATGAACTCCTCTTGTATCGTATTTGGTCTATTGACAAAACTAAAACTAAAGAGGCTGGACAGGCTTTACGAGAAGATGCACCGGATGTACGGAGTCGTTTACTTGGGGCTGTCAGTCCTGATATAGATATAACAAAGAACCGAGTGACAAGTCCAATGATATCCATGGAAAACAAAGAAACGACAAACCAGCAGTCATCATCTACTCGGCTACCCCCAATCAAGAAGAGGAAGTACCAGGAGTGTACCAACGATGCAAGGAGTAGAGAGGGAGTCTGTATCAATGGAAAGAAGAAAGGACATAGTATGGAGAAAGTCGTATCAACATCAAAAGCTGCTTCTCGTCGAAATATAATCGATCTTTCTATCGATGATGATAATGATTTATACAACCTGTCAAGCAATCCCTCTAAAGAGATCACAATGGGTGGTAAGTTGCAGCAGATTACTCCACAACATATTCGTTATCAGAAACATGAAATTGCAACACTGAAGAATGAAATAACTTCAAGAGATGAAGAGATTGCCCAATTGAAACAAACACTGGGTGGCATCGTAGCAAGAGATGTACAGATTTTGGAGAGGGATAAAAAGATTGTTACCAACATTAGAGAACTTGAGCTTAAAGATACCAGAATGAAGAAAAAGATGAGGCTATACAAGGCAAAGAAGAATAATGAAATTGCTACTTTAAAAGATCAAGTTGCTTTGAAAGAGAATGATATCATTCGCTTAAAGGCTGAGCTGAAAGCAAAAGATGAGAATGAAAAGAAACTAGTTCAAGTCAAGCAGGAAGAACGAGAGGAGGCATGGATTACATTAGAGGATGTGAGGGAAGATTTGGAGATTGCTAACGAAACAGTAACTCAACAGGCTGTCTTCACTGATGGTTGGCAAAGCAAGTTTGATCAACTTGCTGCAATTGCTCAAGCTGCAGGAGTGGATGCGCTGACAATATTGGGTATTCGTGATCAATCTATTGCATAGAAGCCAAATTAGAATACTGTTAGGTGATCATTTACCTATCTTGCATCGTTTCGTATTAACTAATAATACTTGTAATCGTCCTTGAATGCAGCGGCTTCATCTCTCTGAGCACTCCTAATCTCGTCCAAGTATGATTGGTGAGCTCGTAAAGCTTTTGTGTAATCTTCTTTTGTTGCTTTCCCATTCTTGTAAAGTACTTTAATCTCCTTCAGAGAGTCACTGTACCCACCCTCCACCGCAATGATGTAGTGCTTGATACCTATGTCCACATTACCTGCTTGTACCTCTTTACACCCAAGAATGTGCCTTGCCCCTACAATCCCTCCCATAGCCGCTAGCTCCCAGAAATGTCTAGCCTTCTCCCTATCCACTTCTACACATCTACCGGTTTCATAAAAGATTCCAATGCTGCTATATGCTGCGGCAAATCCAAGCTCTGCAGCTTGATGCCATAATTCTAATGCCTTTGCCCAGTTTTGTGGAACTCCATTTGTTCCATCTCGGTATTCACATCCTAGACTATACATTGCCGGTGCTTCCCCAGCCTCCACTCGTTTCTTCAACCTTTCAACTGCCACTTCAAGGGTTTCCGGGGTTGGAATTCTGCAAAAAGCACATAATTGCTTCTTTATATCTATTTTTGAATTCTTATAGGAACATCCACTACAAATCCTCTTTCCACAACATGTCTGATATTTACTTCCCCTGCCCATTGACGGCATACGTAGAAAACAAATGGGGCAATCTTCAAATGGCAGCGGTGGTTGTTTAAACAGTGCATCATCGTGTAATTCGGCAGCACGCTTCTTACACGCCTTCTTATGTTGTGGACGGTGAGCAATTTGACATTCTCGATTGCAATATTTCACCATCTTGCATGCCGTGCATGCCTTCAAACTATGTGTACCATCTTCTCCTTTACCACAATTGGCACATACAATTGATACGTTATCTTCTGCACCGGTGGTCTTCATATTTTCTAACTTATCATTTATCTCACATACACCATCAGCATTATTTGATTTTGATGTACCGTCATTGCAAATTTTATTGGGCGTGCTCATTTTAGCGTTCTAATATAATACCAGATATCGCCGCCGCTTCAAATCAGATGATTGGTAAATATTATTATTCTATACCACAATAAGAGGCGCAACTCCATAAGGCCACTCTGGCCAAAGGACATAGAGGTTGACAATTATGCGTATAAGTACAGTTATGGTGCCCTTGGAAAAAAGTGCACAAGATGTGTACTTTATTGTACAAAAACGTACTCAGCTAATACTTGAGACTGCCACTATTCGAAAGGGCGTTAAATACAACCAAATGAGAGTATTTATTACTGGATATAGTCAATCACTGTGAGAGCAATCGTTTGCAATACTATCTCTGCTGTACTGCAAAAAAATAGAGGATACCGAAACCTACTCTCATAAAAATTAAAGAAGAATGAAGTACTCATTATCATGGTGATTAATTATTGAGATAACGATTAATACCACAATAATCACGTCAGCATATCGAAAGTATAAGAAATAGATCATTTATTTATGCTGTTTCGAATAGTGGTACTTTAGAGATCGTAGCATTGATATTGATTGAGTGGCAAGAGTTTGTGCACTTACCTATAACAACAACATGATGAGTACACAGCATACGCCAAAAAGGACAAAACTGAATGATGATTCTCCACAAATCATTATTTCTAATTATAACAGCAGTGTAGATGTTCCCAATAATGTGACACATGTGCAGTTTCATCCAAGTGTTACAAAGATTGATAATGAGACATTTAAAGAGTGTTCTCGATTGAGAGAAGTTATATTGAACGAGGGTCTTAGAAAGATTGGGGAAGGGGCATTCGCGGATTGTATATCATTGGAAAGGATTGTATTTCCCTCTACTGTCTTGGAGATTGGTGACGATGCATTCTTTGGTTGTACCCGATTGAGAGAAGTGGTACTAAATGAGGGTGTCACACAAATTGGGAAGCAGGCCTTTCGTGGCTGTTCCTCATTAAAGGCTATTACATTACCGTCTACTCTCACCGAGATTGGTGTTGGTACGTTTCAAGATTGTACTAGTTTGAGGGAGATATCTACATATAACGAGGATATGAAGATTGAAGACAATGCATTGCATTGGACGACTACAGTGGTACAGAATGAAGGACGTCCTTCATTAGTTCATTCTCTAGCTTTGGAACAGATAAAATTCCCTAGTATCACTACTCGTTTAGATGTCATTGAGAATGAAAACGAAAATGAAGCTAAAGAGATCATCAAAGTTATTGATTTTATCTGTAAACATGGTGGTGGTCCCAGCGCTAATATTAATATTCTCATGAGATTGAGCCCGATAGCCACCGATCGTCGTGTACTAGAAAGGAGAGGCAACGAGCTGTTTTTATCACCTTTAGCATTGGGAAATGGTGCTTATTGGAAGTTAATACAAAAGAAACTATTAGATCCGATAGTTCATTTGATCACCTGTCACGAAAGGAAGGAAGCCTCGGCGTTATTTGAACTTGCTTGGAAAACCAAGATGGATCAAGCAAGCACCAACCCAAGTGTGGAAGTACGAGGGCCAATAATGGATACCATCTTGCAGTATGCATTTCCTCCCCGAAGAAGTGTCAGTTTAGTAATGCAACCAACTGATAATGTTATCTTTATCAGGTTTCTCAATGGCAAAGTTATTACATGTGATGCAGAGCCCTCTGACACTATGGTTGCAATCAAGGAGAAAGTCCATGATAAAGATGGCATACCCGCACATCATCAACGTCTCTTTTATGCTGGTGCTGAGTTGGAGGACACCCGCACACTATCCGACTACAATATCCGCATGGAGTCAAATATCCACATGGTTATTAGGGACCAAGCGCCATAATGAAAAAGAGCTGAGCTGATTTGATCTCTGCCACAACCGATACTCTTCCCTATAAGAGGCTATTCTATGAGGGTTTATATTCAAAAGAAGTAAATACTATTTAGTTTTATGTTGATACACTTTACCTCTGAATGGGCACAAGAAAAGGTAACACATGTTCAATAACAATGTCAGATCCACAACTAATACGACATTTCTCTCGGCTTGTCTCCTCCTCATCCAAACCCAAACGATCCATACTCTGATTCAAATTGTTCCCTTCGTTTTGATCTGATGCATATTCTCTCATTCTCTTCTTCCACAGTGCAAGCTCAAGAAGTAAAATTGATTCCTTCAGTTCGGCATACTCACTCTCAAATTGACTTAGCTTGGTTTTGATTTGTGGAATGAAATAACTACGCCTCATGCTCTGGGCAAGATTAATTTTTGAGCTGGGATGACTCTGATCATGAAAGGCTCGGATGTCATCTGTGATTTCATTCCTCCACTGCCTTAAGCCAATTGCATCGACACGCTCAGCGATACTACACCTTACCATAATTCGAAATGATTCAAGATCGGTTTGACGATAATTGTTGGCTTCAGACGGCAAGGTTACTGCTTTGTCCAGAAGATCTTTCCAGTCAATCAGTTGGTTTGGAAAGAACTTTTGCTGGACATCAAGTAGGAGGTAAACAGCTTCTTCTTGTAAACCCGATAGCAATGAATCTACCATGAGCGTCCAATTTAATTCATAGTCGGGGTAGAAGGTTTGATAACTATCAATCAAGAACTGCATGATATCTTTTGGTGCACTTCCCCATACCGCGTAAAGTAATGGTAACGCTCCCCATCTATCTTCAGTAACTAAAGACTCGGGATACTTCTCAATCAACACCCTGTATAATTCAATATTCTGCACAGCTGAGCATGCTAAGATATGTAATGGAGTCATCCCTAAACAATCTCGTTGATTACCCGTTGGATCACAAGCCTCAAGGAGACAACCAGCCGTTACATTGTTATATGATTGGTAATATATCATCTTGTGAATGGGTAGTTTGTCGAATCGATGTTTCAATGCGTAGATAATTTGTACTTGCTGATTTTCTGCCTCCATTTGTGTCATCAGACCATAGTCAGATACACCATCTATTAGCCTCAATGCAGGGCAACAGAAGAATGTACAATATCCAACCTCAGCACTAACCGGAAGGGCCACGTTACGTAGAGAATGGCAATCCGAGAATGCAAACTCCGCAATATTTGACACATCTTCCGAAAGTTCAACAGAGAACATGCATTTGGAATATCTAAATCCCCTGTTAGGAATTGAGCTGACAAGAGGAGGAATCCTGAGGCGTGTAAACTTTCCAGCATCACTCATCATGCTCGAAGAAAAGGCTTGACTACCAATCCGGCGAACTGTGGATGGGATTTTGATATGTTTCAGATTTGGGCAATCCCAAAAAGCACATTCCCCAATCTCTACTAGTCCTTCAGGTAGATCTACCTCCTCCAATTTAAAAAGACCAGCGAATGTATTCTCCGGAATCACCGTAACAGATGAATGAACTTGTACACGGATAACATTCTCCGGTGCTCCTCCCGTTCCCCAAAATACAAACAGCTTGTACTTTTTACATTGTTTCTTGTGTACGGATCGGTGATTCTTCTGACAATCGATATTGCAATATTTCACCCGCTTACATCCCGTACATGTTTTGAGGATTATCTATACACGCCGAGACATATATCACAGTATAGAAAGAGGCAGGGATTTAGTGCATATCATGTGTCAACAATTGTGTAAATACATATCAACTAATGTTATCCTTACCGAACCGTCCTCACAATTACCACAATTAGCACACCTATCCATACATGCATCCATCTTCTATTGTTTTCAATCCCTATAGACATAACATTAGAGATACATAACACAAGGTAAGAGGTGTATAAAATTTCAAATTATCCATTGCAAAGAAAACTTATCAATATCAAGATATCATACAATGATGCCCGCCGCCCAGGACACAAACGACGATACAAACTACTCACCTCTAGGTATTCTACTCTTTTATCAAATACGAGCTAACTATTGACTACTGACTCTACTGACTGCTGCTACTATTCCAACACATCAAAAAGCAACAAAATCAAATTCAGAGAGAGATGGTCAGAATTGGCGATTGAACGACCTATTCTGTGACAAGCCGGCCATAGATATGAAGGCTTCTTGCTGCTTGCTGCCCTTCAGATAAGAAGCAATCAAGAAGACACTGCAATGCCTTGTGGATGATGGGCGGGTAGTATGAGGCGGCGGCCCTGAGATTGAGCAGATCAGTTTTCGTTTATGAGATAGAAGTATTTTATATTACGTTTGTGTAGAGAATAGCAAGGAACACGCTTCCAGAGGTGGATAACCAAACGTAGCCTGAAATCTAAACTAACTAACTAACTAACTAGTTCTACCCATAGGTGTATTTAGATTTAGATGATCCTTAGATGCTTGCGTCTCTCATAAACCTGCATGCGTCTCTATTCTAATCAGTAATACTTGTAATTTTTATCTGCTGCCGCAGCTTCATCTCTCTAATCACTTCTAATCTCATCTAGATAAACTTGATAAGATTCTAATGCTTTCTTGTAGTCGTCTTTTGTTGCATGTCCATTCGTGACCATTTTCCTTATTGACTCCAAGGAGTCAGAAACTCCATTCGATAATTTGCCTCCACCCTTCGCTGCAATCATGAAGTGATTTAGCGCGCGATCATAATTGCCTGCATTCGCTTCCTTACACCCAATAATGAATCTTGCCTGTACACTTCCCTTCATAGCTGCTAACTCATAGTAGTGCCGAGCCTTCTTTTTATCAACTTCCACACCTTTAGCATTTTCATAAGCAAAACCAATGAAAATATACGATGCGGCATATTCAAGTTCTCCTGCCCGATGCCACAATTCCAATGCCTTTGCATAATTTTGTGGAAAATCATATTTCCCTTCAGAATAGAACATTCCCACCATATGAATTGCATGTGCATCCCCAGCCTCCATTCGTTTATCCAACCTTTTTATTACCTCCTCATTTGTACCAGGATTTGGAGTTCTGCAAAAGGGACAAGTGTCAGCAACCTCATTGCCTTCATTATCATAGACAGGTGCATGCTTACATCCACTGCAAATAACTTTCCCACAACACGACATATATCTCCGCCCCGTATCAAGTACCGGCAACCGTATCATACAGATTGGGCAATCTTCTTTTGGCGGAGGTTGTTTGAATAGTTTCTCATCGTGCAATTCAGCAGCACGCTTCTTACACTCCTTCTTATGTTGAGGCCGATGGGCGATTTGACAATCTCGATTGCAATATTTCACCAACCTGCACGCCGTACACGCCTTTAAACTATCACTATTTTCCTCACCCTTGCCACAATTGGCACATATATCAGATGATATATTATCCATAATATGCTTTTATCAAAGCCAGATATAAAGATAAGGAAAAGGATTGGGTAAGATGTAAATTATTGCAAAGAAAACTCATATCAAAATCTCTCTAAAGACAAGAGGTGCCCGGCCCATGACGGAAACTATTATAAAATTACCTTGATATATTACTCCTTTATCGGTAGTAAAGGGTGTGGATGCTCATGTATATCTTTCGACTACTATCAAACAACAATAACACAATCAATAAATGCAAATTTTGCCGTGAAGATGTATGGCGATAGAACGGAATAGTAATTTATTTTTATTTTTGCGTGAGTGTTTGGTATTGACAACAAAGTTGCAATAGGAGACACCGCCCAATACTAAAAGATGGATAATCAAAGCAATAATCTAGAGGAAGAAATCTGCAATGCCGTGCGTACACTGTGCATTGAGGACAGTGGCGGAGTCGGAGGTGAAGAGTTGCAAAATAGCAATGACAATTCAGGATATTCACAGCCATCAACAGAAATTGGCAGCGATGATAATAATGAAAGAATAGATATGGACAAATTCAATAATGATAGTATGCATGATTTTGATAAGGATACATTTCAGATGTTAAAGTCTAATGATCCGAAAGCTGCTAAAGTACTATTCGACTTCGCTGAAGATATGAATTATCTTCATACTATCGATTGGGAAGGAGATGATGGCAATGTAATTGCTAACAATACACAGCTGAAAAGGTTCAGTATTGAGTTAACATCAAATGTTAATAAACTTGATGAGAAGGAACAGACATCAATCAATAACTTACTACTATCAGTTCAAGATAATAAATCAATACAACAATTGAGTATAGATGGGAATTTGCTTCTGGATATGGCTGATACACTCTCTATCATATCTCCATTCATTGAGAATAACACCAATCTTCGTAGATTAATATTATCAGGTTTTACTTTGGATTCTACGAATGTTAAGATGCTTGCATCTGCTCTATCAAACAACAAATCCATCTTTGCATTCGGTTTAAACTATTGTAAAGGGCTGACAACCGATATACTGACACAAGTTGTTGAGGTAGTGGAGGCCAGTGGCATCCTAAGACTAGGCTTATCACAATATGATATGGAAGATGGGGTAGCAACCACACTAGGAAGATTGTTATGCAAAAGCAACACTTTGAAGGCATTAACATTAGGCGGCACGGAGTGGGATGAGAATTTTACTCATGTAGGATCAATTACCCCAGTTGGGATGGCAGCGATCTCAATGTATTTGTCACTTGAGAATTCTTCATTAGAAGAGCTTGAACTAAGGGATAATCATATTGGAGCTGAAGGAGCGTGGTATCTTGCCAATGGTCTCGTAAATAATACAACTTTGAAGGTGCTTGATCTAAGCAACAGCGATGTAAGGACAACTGGAGGCATTGCCCTATCAGAAGCCCTTCGTGGTAATTCAACGTTGGAATTTTTAAGCCTAAATAGTGCAGTGTCTCCGGGTCTTGGAGATATCATATTGAGTGATCTGGGATGGGAGGCCTTCTTCAGAAATCTGAGACATTGTGCATTCCGCGACCTCGATTTGGAAACGAATATAATTCAGGATACACAAATTGTCCCATTGGTTGATTCAATCAATACCATGTTGTCACTTGAAACCTTGAACCTGAGTGATACTTTCATCACTCCTTCTGGTTGGATCACTTTCTTTACACTACTGCAACGTCCTGGTAGCGTGTTGGAGAGGCTCGTTAAGTTGAGTATTATGGACAGAAGCATATCTGATGAGGTATTGGTATGCATTGCAAATGCTTTAGTTGCCAACAGCAGCCTCAAAGTACTCAATTTTGAGGAAGAAAGTCTTACTGAAATCGGCTGGACTGCTATTGAATGTACACTCTGTAACAAATCAAGCATTGATACAATCTACGACTCAAACCATACGCTGATGTATGGAGAAGGGTTATATCCAAATTCATTTTATCGCCTTTTGAAGTTGAATTGGGGTGCCGACAACACAGAAGTAGCTCGTCAAAAGATCATCCAGTATCATTTCTTGGAAGGTAACGGGAGTAATATGCATGAGATAATAAAGATGGATTTAGAGATGATGCCTCATGTGATTGGTTTCTTTGCCAGTTATGATATGTTAACGATTTGTGGCAATGAAAGTCTTGTACCCCCTGTCGAAAAGGTTGCCGGTCTTGAACTGATTTATCGACTTACTAGGGGTATGCCTTCACTGTTTGAAAGGCAAAGGGAATGATTAAAGGAGGTATGTGATAGTCTAGAGTTGGGGAGGTTGGACCTTCTCAGCACCTAAATATAACATTAGGAAACGACTACATTATACGCCCTCGTTCTCCATCTACTTTAGTAACATCATAATCGGATATTCTACATAACATTATTACAGTGGCCTCAAGGAGACCTCCCGGGAGGATCCTTCTTTCTTCTCTTAAGCTCACGAATTTGCAATTCATTCTTTGCTTTGACTTCTAATTCAGCTTCCATCTTCTTCCATTCTATTTCATACTCTACTCTTGCTCTGTGTCAAACAACAGAAAACATTGAATAGTTAGACAAATTTGACAGAAATAAAGGATATAACAAGATATGGCTTACTTTTCAATTATTGTCTCGAAGTCAGGGAGGTGCTTAGTTTTCTTGGGCACTTTCCTCTTAACCTCTGCTTTCCTCATGGCCCCATCTTGCCCTTGGGGTTTCTTTCGGCAGCTTGTTTGCTTCTCGATCTTTTCATCATAACCGTTGCGCCGTGCAAATGTCTTCCAATTCCCTAAAGAACATGTGAAATAGAAAGAAGTGAAGAATGAGAAGTTTAAAAGAGATGTCGAGTGAAAAGGGATTGGGATGGATGCTGATACTACTTACTTTCTACTCTGTGCTCTTCTCTTCTCCCTGTCTCTTTGTTTCTGTTGTTGCTTTTGACTTCTTGTGGTCGTCATGATGTGAAACGTGAGTAGTGAATCTTTAGTTAGTTGTGATAGAAAATGCACTCCCATTTCGAATCTAAGACTTGCATTAATCTACACGCCTTCATCTTCCACTTGGACATATTGTATCATGGCAAAAAGGAAACGAAACCAGAAGGAAAGATTGGCAGAGTTGCAAAGGTACGATAACAAATTTGTGAAATGTTATCACCCTTTATTGATCACTCAATATGTCCTTACCTTTAATTGATCCCTCAATCTAATTAATATCGTTGCCATTGCTCATCACAAACATAGTCTACTTTGTAGTGACCAGACTAATGACATCATCGAAGAAGGATTGAGAGCTCATAATGAACGGCGACTTCGTGAACTTGAAAAGAGAAGAAAAGAAGACCCTCCAGGGAAGTCTCCTTAGGTCCATTTGAGTATATAGCATGTCTCCTCCACAGATGATATAAATACTCTCGTAATTCTAACTCAATTTTCAACTGAAACACTCGACTACACAAATCCCCGCACTCTATTATCTATTCCCCACTCTATCGTCCATCAGCCCTTTCATCTCTTTTACTTCTTCAAATATAAACTCTTATACGGCTCAGTCAAGTACGGAGATTCTCCACCCGGTGCAGTCCGACATACATCAACTTCCAACACTGACGTACTTGACATTACCAATATATCATCATCTATACCATTTTCAATCAACTTCGAACCAAATGGTTCAGATGTTGCCAGGCATACAAT